>Ga0105243_10000023_pt1 | contig 202230 bp, 186 predicted proteins | sample KBSM34metaG_FD_81525 | JGI IMG/M metagenome (GOLD analysis project Ga0105243, IMG submission 81525) | Miscanthus rhizosphere microbial communities from Kellogg Biological Station, Michigan, USA - KBS M3-4 metaG | ecosystem: Host-associated > Plants > Roots > Rhizosphere > Soil | place... | reverse complement strand
GGCGTCCCGCCGGGCAAGCCGTCGAACGCCTGCCCGCCGCATCGTAGGGGTGATAGGGGTCTACCTATCACCTCTACCATCCCGCCCCGATACCCGACAACAGGTGCTGGGCGGAGCGCTTACCCTCGGCCTCGCCATCCGCTATCTGTCCGCTCCGTGGCCACGGCTTGGCGTCTTCCTGCGTGACGGACGGGTGGAGCTGGACACCAATCTCGTCGAAAACGCCATTCGTCCCACAGCGGTCGGCAAAAAGAACTGGCTGTTTGTCGGCGGCGAGGAAAGCGGTTGGAAGGCGGCGGTGTTTTACACGCTCATCGCCAACTGCCGCCTGCACGGCCTCGATCCGCACGAGTATGTGCGCGATGTGCTCACGCGCCTGCCCGACTGCACCAACCACCGGGTGGCCGAGTTGCTGCCCGCCGCCTGGGCCGAGGAAGTCCGCGGCAAGATCAAGCAGCAGGCATAAGCGCCATAGCATTGCGACCTACGGCGCTTGCGCCTATCGCGGGGTGGTCGCCTTACCGCTTACACATTACCGCTGGAAGTGAGCGAAGTGGACCCAAGCGGCCAACGCCGGAAAAGGGGTCAGTAAGCATGAAAGAGCCTCCGCGTCGGAGCCGCCGCGGAGGCTCTTTCATGCTTACTGACCCCTTTTAGACGCGCTCTTAAAGTCTATTTCCTATGGAATTTTAGCATTAATCAACGAGATGAAAACTCCTGATATTCTAAACCAATAAAATCAACAACATCATTAACATTGTATGACACATGAAATCTGCAGACGCCAGATTTCTTTTCGCGGGAGAAAATAATATTACTATCGAGATAATATGTGCATCTTTTGCCGCCATCAAATACGCTCACACGATACGGCGCGCCAATCAACCTTTCAACATCCGAACGACTCAAGCCAATCGCAACATCTCGCCTTATCTTGTCTTCATCCCAAATAGCTGAAGACAAAACACCGGTCACCCCCCCCACTACGCGCCCATGCGAATCATTGGCCGCATGGGCCGAATTTTTATTGCACGACTGCACACACAAAATCGCAATTATGAAAATTATAAAATTTCTGACACTCACAGCATTCATGGCAAATCAATAAACCCCATCACACTTGTCGCAACCGGCCCGATATGAGATTGTTTATTGTAATTATTTTCTTGATCTTCCCGAGTTTTCTTATCGCACTTTCCATCGACTACATCAGAGCTGTAAAATCTATACATATCGTACTCATCAACCCCTCCGTGAGTAACGCAGCACTTTGGACACTCCTTTGTCGCTCCGCTCGCTTTAGATCGACAATCACTTTCGGCACGGTTATGCTCTTGCTCATTATTGATCCTTCTCACCCAGTCATTAATTTCTCCAGCCAAATTGGCGGATGCATTTGACACATCGTTAGACGGCCCAATTTGATCATTCGGACTAACCGGTCTATTGCCATTAGAGTTAAAATCACCCCTATTGGGCCTCGTGTTATCGTCATGATAAGGGCCAGGTTGGGGATTTTTCCCAAGGAAATCAGTTGTCGAAAGTGGCGAATTCCGACAGAAGGCATAAACATTTTCCCCTCCAATCTCCTCAATTACATCTCTGCTAATCCACGATCCAGACAGCAAATCACTATATCTATATCCATAATAATTCAGCCCGGCCTCCGGGTCCTCCTTCTTCGTGCTGAAACGAATTCGAAAATCCGAAGCATTTCCGGTAGACGCGATCATGCACCCGAAGGCGTCATATTCGAAATGCACGGCGGTCGCACAGGTGGAATCGAGGTATTCGCTCACGTTGCCGTTGCCGTCGTAGGTGGGGAAGAAGTTCAGAGTTGAAGGTTGATTGTTGATGGCCAGAGAAAGAAGGCCGCCGACGCCGCCTGCGCCTTGAATGGTGCCGCTGAGGTCGGTTCCCCAAGTATAGGCTTGAGAGAGAACCGGCGGGACGCCGGTGCTCCTTGTGTATTCCGCGATGGGGTTCCAAGCGTCGTAGACCGTGAGCTCCGAGACGTCGCCGGTGATCTTGGCGATGCGACGGGATTGGGCGTCGTAGAGATAACGGACGTGCGGGCCGCTTGTTCCTACCTGGGTTTCGATGAGGCGGTTTTCGCCGTCCCAAGCGAGGGTGCTGTTGGTGGTCGGGGCGGCGGGAAGGGGGCAGGCCGTCGCGTTGCCATCCGGGTCGTATTGCGGATTGGCGATTGCGGATTGCGGATTGAGCTGAAGAGAAGAGTACTGGTTCAGCGCGTTGGCGGTGTAGTTGTCCTCGCTGGGAAGCGTGAGGCTATCTGCGCTCTTTTTGCGGTTGCCGATGCCGTCGTATTCGTAGGCGCGGTCGAAGGCGGTGACACTGGAGTCGGCCTGGGTGACTTCCCCGCGGGCGTTGTAGCCCCAGTCCCAAGTCGGCGTGCCGCTGAAGGCGGTGCCACTGGTGGCGACGTTCGTGCGCTGGCCCAAGGCGTTCACGCCATATTCAAAGCGTGAAATCACGGTGCTGCCAACTTTGTTTTCCTTGGTGAGGAGGACGTCGCGGTCGGGGGCCCAGATATTCGTGACGGTGTGGGCCGGGCCGGTCACAGAAGCTAAGAGCGTGGAGCCCAGAGCATAGGAGTAAGAGAACGTTCGGCCGGAACCGGTGACCGACTCCAAGCGTCCTGTGGTGGCGCTGTAGGCGTAGGAAACCTCATTTTCGACAGTGCCGCCGTTCTTGAGCTGCCAGCCGGTGTCGCGCTGGAGGCTGTCGCGGGAGCGGTCCAGCACGCGGGTGAAATCCGCCGTGCCGTCGTGGTCGAGGTCATAAGCGATGCTCTCGGTGTCGAGCGCGAGGGTGGCCGGGTCGTAGGTGTAGTCGATCCGGGACTGGTTCGTCTGGGTGACGCTGGTCTGGCGACCGAAAGCGTCGTAGGCGACGGCCACGTCGGGGGTGGCGTCGCTGTAGTCGGTGCCGGTGAGGAGGCCCTTGTCGTAGCTGTAGCTGGTGGTGACGCCGCGCGCCCAGGTACGGGTGGCGAGCTTGCCGCCGGGCGTGTAGGTGTAAGTCGGCCCCTGGTTGTCGGCGTAGCGCTTGTTCGCGAGAAGGCCGAGGGAATTGTAGGTCCAGCTGGTGAGGTCGAAGCCGCCGGTGTCGGCGGTCGGCATGGTGCCGTGGGCGAGGGTGCGGTAGGTGCGCAGCTCGTTCATCCGGCCTTGTTCGTCGTAGCCTTTGTATACCGGGTAGGTCTGGTCGCCCCATGTGGCTTTTTCCAAACCGGTCGGGTAGTAGGAGGTGTAGGTGATGTTGGCGAGCGTGGCTCCTGAAGCGTCCTGGGTGTCCGGTGCATCCACCATCACCTTGCGGCCCATCCCGTCGTATTCGAAGATGGTGGTGCGGTTTTCGGAATCGGTTAGGTACATAACCTGTCCGGCTCCGTTGTAGCCGTTGATCGTGGTGATACCGGTGCGGGTGTCGGTGATCGAGGCGACGCGGCGGAGGGCGTCGTAGGTGTAGGATTTGGCGAGCAGCGTGTTTCCCAGCGTGTTCTTCGTCGCGACCTGGGTCACGAGATTGCCGGTGATGGTGCGGACTTCCTGGGTGCCGTCGGGATTCGTGGTCGTGACGATCGCGTTACCCGCGGCGTCGGCCACGGTTTTGATCGTGGCGGTGACGCGGCCGAGTGAGGCCCTGCGGCTGGAGTGACCGTCCCCAGATTGGGTCGAGACGTTGGTGACGATGCCGTTGACGGTGGTGGTTTCCCGATGGCTCACGCCGAGGGCGGTGTCATTGACCACGTCATGCGCCATGGCGGTGACAAGGGACTGACCGGCGGGCATTTGCTCCGTGACAGTGGTCTTTTCGCCTTCGGCGTTGTAGGCAAAAGTGGTCGTTTTACCGTCGGCCTCGGTCTGCGAGGCAAGTTTGGTGCGGGAGCCTGCGGCAGCGGTGGTGTCGTAATAGGTAATGGTGGCGGTGGCAAGCGACGCGCCGTAAGGCCGCTCAGTTTTCACCGTGTGACCGAGTGCGTCGGTGTAGGTCTTTGTCCACTCGTCGGTGCCACCGGTGGCGGTGAGCTTGGTTTCCTGTTTCCAGAGGCCGCCGATATATGCGCCGTATGTGAAGGAGCGGTCCGCGACCGCGGTGCCGGTGATCGATTTCAGCTGGCCGTCGCGGTAGTTTTCGCGGATTTCCGTGCCGCCATCCGGGTAGGTGGTGGTGGTGATGCGGCCACCGGAGGAGTAGGCGATGGTGGTGGTTTCTGGCGTGCCGTCATTGTCCTGGTCAGGGGATTTCACCGATGCGGTGTCGCCGTTGAGCAGACGGGTGATTTCGTTCTGAAGAATGCCGCCGCGGGTAGAGGATTCGACGAGGCCGTCGAACACATTGCTGGTAATCAGCGGAGCGCTGTCGGCGGCGAAGCGGTAGTCGTTGCGCAAATACACGCGCTTGAGCGGATCGCGGGTCCAGGTGGTAACGGAGGCGTCGCGGTTGCGCTTCCGGGCGAGGCCGCAGCAGGAATACTCGAAGGTTTCGTAGTCGTTTTCGTTGCCGTTGTATTCGATCCGGGTCGGACGACCGAGGATGTCAACGGAGGGCGCGATCCAGAAGCTGACCAGCAGGCCGGAGGCGATGTCCTTGACGGATTCGGAACTGGCTTCGACGAAGGAGTTGTATTCGGTCGTGGTCTCGGTGCCAGCGGTCACGCCATTGCGATTTCCCGCGCCCTTGCGATGAACGAGACGGAATCCTCCGTTGGTGGTGGCAGTGTAGGTGTAGGTTTCGGCGGTGCCATCGGGGTTTTCCATCCACGCGATGCGGCCGGCGAGGTAATCAGCGGCGGTGGAGGAGTATAACAACCATTTTCGGACAGATTCGCCGGAACCACTCTTATTCACCAGTGTATTGAGCAAACTGCCGTCCGCCTGAGGAATGGAGCTGAATGCCTCGCTGCCAGTACTAACGCCCCCATGGGTCGTGACCTTAGTGAAGCTAGTGGTGGAGGCGACGGACGTGACTTCTTTTTTCGCGTCCTCAAGCCGGAGCGGTGGGCCATCCGGCGCATAAAGGAGGAGAGTATCGCACCAGGCGGAATATTTGGTCTGTTCGAAAACGGCCGAGCCTTCGTAGTCGGTATAGGTGTAATATTCCCAGTTGCCGTCGGGCTTCCTCACCTGCTTGAGACGGCCGTGGATCATGAGGTTGGAAGGATCGTCGTAAAAGGCGTAGCGGGTCTCGCGCTCGTCGGAAGAGCCATAGCCGTCGATTTCGCGGACGCAGCGCTTGTAGGACGATTGGCCGCCTTCCTGGGAAGGGGTTAAATCTCGGTATTCTTCCAAGCGGCGGGACACGAGCTTCAACGTTCCATACTGGGGTCCACCAGCGGTGGTGGTAATGCGCTTCACCTCGCGGGTGAGCGTGTAATCATATGGCTTCGTGCCGCGGTTGCTGTAGGATATCTGATCGGTCTCCAACAGGCCGCCGACCACGGGATTACCGGAAGCGTCCAATGAACCGGCGTAGGTTGACTTGGTGTGGGTATCCGTGGTTGCCGAGTGACGAACCACCTGCACCCGCGTGCCCCCCGCATTTTTTCGATCAATGATGACGTATTCAATGGTGTCCGTAAACGCCGCTCCGTTCGGAGTCCGCATGATGGCCTCCGTAATCGGCACTGCCGCGGAAGGAATCGCATACAAGCCGTCGGTACCTTTGGAACCCTTCACATTCCGGTCGTAAACCTTAATGTGAAAGCCCACCGCGAGCGACTGGACATCCGTAAGGGTGTCGGAGGCGAGCACCTGCCGGATCGCTCCGCTTTTTTCGATCACTTCCGCCTGAATGTTCCGCTTCATCTGGAGCGAGGAGGGCAGAAGCACCGATGCATCCAGCGTCACGGTTTCGATCGTCAGATTGAGCTTATCCCAGTTGCTGACGAGATTCTGGGTGTAGGATGTGCTGAAAAAGGTATCGAACGAAGCCGGGTTCGAGCCCATATAGTAGCCTTGACTGACCGGTTTTCGCGCTAGGGTCAGCATGTCTTGTTTGGTATAGCGGGTCTTTCCGATCCCGTAAGACCAATAAAAGCTTTGTCCGCCAGACTTGTCATCTCCACAACCACCACCACCGCCGGGCGGACCATTGTTATCGCCAGCATGAAGTGGTGAAGCGAGCAACAAGCCGGACAATAACACTCCCAGCTGAAAAACAACCGAACGTCGGGAAGCAAGAGACATGGTAGGAGAAGACAGGGAAAATTTCATCGGGAGGCGGAAAGGAGAGAGGCTTCGAGGCGGGTGGCCGCGGCGCGGGCGGCATAGGCGACCCGGCGGTCGGTGGTTTCAAGTTGGCGCAAGGTGGCAAGGTCGGTTTGCTCACCGAGTTCACCCAAAGTGGCGATGGCGACGAGCCGGACGGGCGAGCCAGTGGGCACGTCGGCAGTCATGCCGCGAACGAGCGTGAGTGCAGCTTCACGGTCGGGCAGCGCGGGCAAGGCCTGGATGGCGGAAACCCGGTTGGCCAGCGGGGCGGATTCGCGACCGGCGGCGACTTCGACAATACGCGGTTCGCATTGCTCGAAGATCGCGGCGGCGTCTTCCGGGCAAGTGGATTCCAAGGTGCGCAGGACATTAAGCGCGGTGCCGTAGCCGGTTTCGTGAAGGCTGGCGGGCTCGCGCAGGAAGGCGACCGTGCAGTCGAGCAAGCGGCGGCGATCTTCGGGGACAAGAGTGGCGGCTAAGCTGCCGTCGTGGGCGTCGCGCATCCATTGGAAGGCATGCTGGATGGCGTAATCGCGCACGACCGGATGGATGTTAGGATCGCGGATTAGGCCGCACAGCGCGGTGGCGTATTCCCCGCAGGCGAGACCGGTGGTGCGCAGCCGGTTCATCACCTCGTTGATCGCCAACAGGTCGTTCTCGCGGTTGCGCTCGTCGACCGGCTTGGAGAGAAAGGCGATGAGTTGCTTGAGCTCCTCGTTGCTCAGCTCGGTGGAAATTTCCTTGGCGGCCTTGAGACGCTCAGCGAGAGCCGCTTCGCTGTTGGCGACGCGGGCAGACTTGGAGGGATGAACCGAAGACGTGGAGGCGGTAGCTGACGGGGCGAGCTTAAGCTCGCGGTCCGTCCGGGCGCTCCACCAAGCGACTCCGCCCGCGAGGGCAAGGAGCGCGGTGGTTCCGACCAGCAAATGTTTCCGTTTCATCGGTCGAGGGCTTGGCAGAGATTAGTAACTGGCGACGACGCTGCCTTGAGGGTCGAGGACTTCGACGTAGTGGCAATAGCCGCCTTGCATAGTTTCCGGATAGAGGAAGCGCAGCATGTATTGGCCGTCGATGAAGTCGGTCTTGGCGAGGTTGAGCGTGGTGGTGCCGTTTTCGAAGAGCACCCCCGCGCGGACGATAGTGACGCGCACCGAATACCCGTCAGGCAACCCGGCGAGCACTAGTGGCACGGAGACCGTGATGTAACCATCGACGGTCGATTGGCCGACGAGCTGGTATTGGGCGCTGGTCGCGCCGGCGTAGGCGGTGACGTGCACCGGCACCTTGGCCACCACCGGGCCACCTTCCGGCAGGCGGGCGAGCAAACCGAAGTCTCCTTGTTCGGAGCACTCCAGGCGCAGACTCGTGCCGGCGGTGAGCTGGGTCTTCTGCGAGAAGCGCAGAGGTTCGGCGACATCGAACTTAAGAGCGTAAGGCACGTCAGTGAGGTCGAAAATGCGCGGAATTTCTGTGCCGACCACCAGATCGCTCGCAACCGTCGCCTTGTGGACAACCACGGTGGTGTCGGCGGTCGCGCCGTTGGCGTGGATGGCGTGCACTGTGAAGGTGCCCGGATTCGAGAAGGTATAGGTCTGCGAGGCGGATGCCCCGGCTTGGGCGCTCCAAGTGGCGGGAAGCATGGTGTAGGTCACCAGCGCGTCGTCGTCGGAGGATTGCGGGAAGTGGAACTTCAGGGTGTCGCCGGCGCGGAGCTCAATGCGGGCGGATTGGCCGACGATCACGGGGAGCCAGGTGACCTGCGTGGTGCGGATGTCGTCGCCGCCTTCGAACACGCCGGTGAGAGTGGTCGGACCGGTCGCGCTCAACGGAGCGTTGGCGAACCAAGTCTGCTGGGTCGTGCCGGTGGTGGTGGCCAGGGAAACGCCGTCCGCCATCAGGCCGAGGTTGCCGGCGAAGCGGCTGCCGCCTTCGAGGAAGTAGGGCGAGACGGAAGTCGTGACGTTAGCCGGAGCGCTCCACGAGTTGCCGTTAAGGAATCCAGCGAGCCAGTCGGGCAGGCCGTCGGCGTCGAGGTCCGCGCCGGTCGGACGGCGCAGGTCCACGCCGAGCAGCAGGAAGCTCTTCCGGGCGACCAGGTTGTCGACGAAGATTTTGACGCGGTGCTGGCCGGAGGCGAGGCGCGGGGTGAGCACGCGGAGGGTGGCGGCTTCGTTGAGCGAGCTAATGAAGGCATGCTTGCCGAGATCGACGCCATCGAGACTAACTTGCAGCGGCATGGTGTCAGTCTGCGAGGTTTGACCGAGGATCTTGCCCTTGATCGCAACCAACCAGCTCAAACCGGATTCGGGGACGCTGAGGTCGAATTCGATCGAGCCGCGGAAACGTTCGCCCACCACGCCATCCGCGAACGTCGACCAGTTCATGCTGCCACCAGCGGGAGCGTGGATGTCGACGGCTTGGACGAGTTCTTCTCCGGCGGAGTTGTGGGTCGATGGATCGGTGCCGAGGTTCTTAAGTTCTTCGGCGTCGGAAATTCCGTCGCCATCGGTGTCCTTGTTGCAGGGATTGGTGCCGGCGATGTATTCTTCGCGGTTAGTGAGGCCGTCGCCATCGTAGTCGCCGCGGTCGCCTTGACGGGCGCGGTCTGTCAGTCCGTTGTCGAGCGGGTCGAGCCCCATCGCCGATTCCCACGCATCGGGCAGCGAGTCGTCGTCCTGGTCATCGGCACCCGCGACATAGGACGCGAGCGACTCGAAGGGAATGGCGGTGCGTTCGCCGCCATCGTGCGCCCAGGCCATGCCGAAGTGCGAATTGTCCCAGTGGTCCGCTTGTTGGAGCAGTTCCACATAATAGGCGTGACCGGCTTGTAGTTCGATCTCGACGCTTTGTTGGGAAGTATGGCGGTCGAAATCGGGATTCGGGCCGGTCAGCGAGATGCCGCCAGCGATGCCCACCTCGGGGCCGACGCGGGCAATGCGGCGTTTGGCGAACGGTTTCTCATCGGTGGAGAGCCAGAGTTCCACCGAGGTGCCACCGCTGACCCAGAAGCGGTATTTGCCGGTGACCGGGGCGATGACGCGACCGCGGCTACGGGTAGCGAGGTAGTGGCCGGGGTTTACTTTCCCGATCGTGTAGGGGAGAGCTTCGACGGTATTGGCGGGACCGAAGAACGGCGCGGCCAAGACCATCTCTTGCACGCTGTAGTAAGGCATGCCGTCCCAGCGTTCGCAGATCCACACACCCTTGGAGGAATCCTTCACGGTGGGATCGCCGCCTCCGAGGCATTCATCGCGGTTGATTACGTGATCGCCATCAGGGTCAGCCAGGGGGCTGTGCGCGCCGGTTTCGCGGACGTTCGGATTGAAGCCGTAGGCGAGTTCCCAATCGGTGGAGAGGTCGTCGTCGTCCGGGTCTTCCGCCGTCGGGACGTAGCTCTTGAATTGGGTGGCCGGAATGTCGGCGAAGGAAGTGGCACCCGGCGCTTTCCATTGGAACTCAAGATGGCTGTCGCCGTCGCCCTGCTTGAGGAGGATTTCCACGAAGCATGGTTGACCGGCGGTGAGCTGGATTTTCCCGGATTGGGTCACGTACTTATTGAACTGGCCGCGAGCCGTCGCAAGGGGCGACCAAGCCACCAGACGACGCGAGAACTTGCTGGCATTGGGCGAAACCCAGGCTTCGAAGGCATCGTCCCCCGCAGCTTGGAACTCGTAGGTACCGGTGACGGCCGGGGTGATGTAGCCGCGGAAACGGTAGCCGCAGTTAGTGCCACCCACCGACGGTTCGGCGTCGAGGCGATCGACGAGCCCCTTGGAATTCGGGGCTTCGTAGTAACGGGTTGCGCGGGTCAGGTCGGCGATCGCCGCGCCGGGCAGGCCGGTCCAGATCGAGCGATCCCAGTAGCCACTGAGGGAATTCGCAACCAGCGGGTTTTCCCCGAACATCGCTTCCCAGTAGTTGCTCACGCCATCGCCGTCCGGATCGGCGTCGGGGCGCTGGTCGGGGTGCATCAGGCCGTCGTCGGCGAGGTCAAAGCCGTGGGCTTGTTCCCATGTATCGGAGAGCCCGTCGTCGTCCTGGTCGTCGGCGAGGATGGCGTAGGCCTGGAGGTTCGCCGCCGGAATCTTCACGGGAGCGCCGCCGCTCACCGACCAGCCGAGCTCCACATGATCGCTACCACCGGCTTCCTTATGGAGGATCTCGACATAGACGATTTGCCCCTGCTGGAGGGTGTATTCCGCCGACTTTTGGCTGGCGTATTTCGTCCACTGCTCGGGCGAAGTGTAGCCGTTGGAGACGTAGGCAACCCGCACTTTGGAGAACGGAGAGCCGTCGGTGGCGAGACGCAATTCCACTTCGTCGTCGCCCGCCACGTAAAACCGGTAGGATCCGGTGGCGGGAATGGTGACATAGCCGCGAAGGCGTTGGCCGTAGTTGTCCGCCACGTTGGCTGGAGCCGCCGCTCCGGACAGGAATTGGTTGACGTGCGGCTTCTTGTAAAACGCGTCCGAACCGGTTAGCGAGGAGACCGTCAAACCGTTGATGCCATACCAGACTTCGCGCTTCAGGCCGCCCGGGATGGTGCCGTAGGCGACGGGCGACGATTGCCCGAGCCATTCCTGGCGGTTGGTGAAGCCGTCGCCGTCCGGATCGCCGTCGGGGCCGTTCTGGCCTGTCGCGCCGGTGGCAGGATCGGTGGAAAGCCCGTAGGTCTGCTCCCAGGAGTCCGGCAGTCCATCGTTGTCCTGATCGTTCGGGTCGGCCCCTCGTAGGCATCGATCACCGACGCGGGAATCACCTGACGGTTAAACCCCGGCGGCTGCCATGCGAGCGAGAGGTTGTCGCCACCACTTCCTTCTTTGTGAAGGACTTCCAGATAATACTTCCGCCCCTGAACCAGCGAAATGGTCGCAGATTTCTGCGAGGCGTATTTGTCGTATTGACGAAAACTCGTGTAAGAAGAGCCGGGCACTTCGGCAATCATTTGCCTGTGCGTCACCGTGGAATCGGTAGACAGCCAAAGCTGGCAACCATTGTCGCCGGCGATCCAGAACGTGTAGCTGCCCGTGGCCGGAGCCGTAATCCAACCACGCAACCGGCGACCGTAGTTGTCGCCGATATTGGAAGCAGGCTCCACCCCCGACAGCTTGCCGATCGTGGTGGGGGAATTCGGGAAATTCGCGTTCGAGGTGAGGTTCGACACCGCATCGCCGCTGAGACCGTTCCAAAGTTCCTCGGTCAACTTGCCCGCCTCGCCCGCGACGGCCGTACCCGCCGGTAAAACCAAGGTCACGGCGGCGAGTCCTAGCAGCCGAGATCGCAGCCGATTCATGTTTCCAAACGAAAGCGAACCGGCGAAACGGGCGGATGGGTTCATAGGGCGGGCGCTCTTTGCCTTCCGTTCGTTGGATTTTCAAACCCGATTTTTTGACATCACTAACAGGACGGTCGCAAAATCGGACATATCTTCACCCCCCCCTATTCACCACCAACGACTTGCACGCGTAGTGTTTTTGAGAAAAAATCACAGAAGCTGGGAGTCTGTTCCCGGCGGGTCTGCAAACCGACAGACCACGAACTTGAGTTCGCCGCGGCGTCTCCGGTCACTCAACTGAACGGCTCATCGACGCCCAGCGCACCCAGCCAAGCACCTTTTCAAAACAGGGCGAGCTGAAGTTGACCGAAGAACTGGAGAGCATTCAGTCGGTCCAGCCCTTCGGCATTCGTGGTCCGAACACAAAAACGGGAGCCTCTTGCGAAGCTCCCGTTTTCGTGAATCGGCTTCGACCGGGTCTCAGTAGACGTCGCGCTGATAGCGCTTGTCCTTCTTGAGCTGGGCGATGAAGGCGACGGCTTCTTCCTTCGACAGCTTGCCGTGGACTTCGGCGACGGTGTGGAGGGCGGCGTCGACGTCCTTGGCCATGCGCGAGGCGTCACCGCAGATGTAGAAGGCGGCGCCTTCCTGGAACCACTTCCACAGCTCGGCGCCGTGTTCGATCATGAGGTTCTGGACGTAGACCTTTTCCTTCTGGTCGCGGGACCAGGCGACATCGAGGCGGGTCAGCGTGCCGTCGGCCTGATAGCCCTTGAGCTCCTCTTCGTAGAGGAAGTCGGTCTTGCTGTACGGGTTGCCGAAGAACAGCCAGTTCTTGCCCTTGGCGGCGGTCGCCTTGCGCTCTTCGAGGAAGGCGCGGAACGGGGCGATGCCGGTGCCCGGACCGCACATGATGACCGGCGTCTCGCCGTTGGCCGGGACGCGGAAGGCGTTGTTCGAATGGACGAACACGCCCGGCGTGAGGCCGGCGGAGCGGTCGGCGAGGAAGGTCGAGCAGATGCCGCCGCGCTTCCGGCCGTAGGACTGGTAGCGGACGATGCCGACGCAGAGGTGGACTTCGCCGGGGTGGGCCTTCGGGCTGGAGGCGATCGAGTAAAGGCGCGGCTGGAGTTTCTTCAGCACCGAGACGAACTCGTCGGCGTCGGTGAAATCGGCCGGGTGGTCGAGGATCAGGTCGATGAGGTCGCGGCCCCAGCAGAAGTCGTCCCACGCCTTCTTGTCGTCCGCCGCGACGAGCGAGCGGAGGAAGGGCGAGCCGCTGCGCTCCTGCCACTTCTGGACGATCGACTTGTTGAGCGTGCCGATGTCGTAGTGGGAAATGAGCGCCTCACGGAGCGTGATTTCCTGGCCGTCGGCAAGGGTCACGTTGCCGGCCTTGAACGGCAGGCCGGCGAGGATTTCGTCGACCACTTTCTCCGGGTTGCGCGGGTAGACGCCGAGGGCGTCGCCGACTTCGTATTCGAGGCCGGAGCCTTCGAGCGAAAACTCGACGTGGTGGGTCTGTTTGTCGCCCGGGCCGTTGAGGTTGAAGTTGTTGAGGATCGTCGCCGGGAACGGATTCTTCTTCGAGTAGCCGGACTCGGCTTCCGCCACGGGGGCCGAGCCGTTGATCGCGGCGCCGCCGGCCGGGGCGAGCGCCTTGACGATGGCGTCCGACCATTCCTTGAACGGGCCGTCGAAGTCGACGTCGCTGTCGATGCGCGGGTGGATGCGCTGGGCACCGAGGGCGGCGAAGCGCTCGTCGAACTGGATGCCGCACTTGCAGAAGTCCGGGTAGTTGATGTCACCGAGGGCGAGCACCGAGTAGCTGACGCCCTCGAGGCGCGGCGCGGACTCGCTGTGGATCCAGCCGTGGAAATCGGCGGCGTTGTCCGGCGGTTCGCCGTCGCCGTAGGTCGAGGTGATGACGAGCAGGTTCTTTTCCTGCGCCAGGCGGGAGCGGTCGTAGGCGCCGATGTCGTGGACCTCGGGCTCGAAGTTCCCCTTCTTGAGCGTTTTGACCAGCTTCTTGGCGAGGCCTTCGGCGTTGCCGGTTTGGGAACCGAAAAGAATGGTCACGGGCACGGCCGGGCCGCTGGGGGCGCCGGTGCCGGAGAGAAGCTTGCCGAGGAAGTCGCTGAGCCAGACCCGCTGCTGCGGGCTGAACGGCGCGTCCTCGGGGATGACGATCGGGCTGGTCATGGTCGGAAAGGAACCCCGGGGTGGCCGGGGCGCGGAAGATGGAAAGGAATGAGAGGCGATTCAAGCGCGGAACGTGCCACGCCGGTAAGGAAATCGTTGCGGCTCAATCACCGAGAAGTTCGAGGAAACGCGGGAACACCTTGCGGAACAGGGTGTTCTTGCCGCCGCGGGCGAGCTGCGAGCCGACGAGGCCGGCGGCGTCGTCCGGGTCGGCGGGAGCCACCGAGGTGTGGCAGCCGCTGCCTTGGCAGTCGAGCTCGCGCACCAGGCGCGACGACCCCGCGTCGCGGGAGACGCGGATCGCGACCTGCGGGGCGGAAAGCTCGAGCAGGCCGATCGGCGCGGCGGCGGGATCGGCCTCGAGCACGACCTCGACCGGCGTCCCAGCGGGCGATTCGAAGGCGAACGACTGCTTCGCACCGTCACGGCGCTCGACGGCGAGGTCGAGCTCACGGCCGAAGCTCCAGCCGGCCTGGATCGAGAGCCAGGCGAGAAGCATCAGCGCGGACACGCGGAAGTCCGGGTGGAAGACGAGGCGGACCGAGCGGACGGCGGGCAGCGCGGCGAGCGCGACCGATTCGTCGAACAAGGCGGCCACGGCGAGGCGGAACTGCCAGGTGCGGGTCCAAGCGAGATCATGCACCATGAGCTTGAGGTTGCCTGCCTCGACCACCTCGTCGAGGCGGGCGTAGGAGGCGCGCGGATCGCTCCACGACGAGCTGTCGACCACCAGGCGCTCGACCACGTGGGTGAGGCGCTCGGTGAGGACGGAGGTCAGCTCGCCCTGCCACCACATGACCAGCGGCAGGTCGCTGTTGAGGTGGGCGAACACGGTGTTGCGGAAACGGCCGGTGACGCGGCCGGTGAAGGCGAAGGCGATCTGCTCGCAGCAGACCGATTTTCGGCCTTCGGAAAGGTGGCAGTGGGCGGTGATCCAGGCGCGGATCGACGGCTCCTCGACCGTGCGGTCGAACTCGACGAGGATGGCGCGGCAGGCGTGCTCGCGGGTCAGCTCGCGGATGATGGCGGAGTTTTTCCGCAGCGAGCCGGACTCCTCCGAGCAGGTGACGAGGTTGATGAGCGACGCGTTGGTGCGCGCGTCGTCGGCCTCCCAGAGCTTGCGCAGCTCCTTGTCGATGGCCGCCACGGGCACTTCCTGGCCCAGCTCGGGGTCCATGGATAATTCGAGTTTCAAGTTTTCAGTGTTCAGTTTTCAGTGAACTCCATCGAGGCGTGTTCAGTCTTCGTTCTCACTGAAAACTGAACACTTCGAACGATTACAGCCTGCGCCAGGCGTGGCCGTCCTGCTTGAGAAGGTCGTCGGCCTCCTTCGGACCCCACGAACCGGCGGTGAAGGTGGCCATCGGCGGCGGGTTGTCGCTCTTGTGCCAGGCTTGCTCGATGTTATCGATGAACTTCCAAGCCTCCTCGACCTCGTCGCGGCGGGCGAACAGGGTGGCGTCGCCGGCCATACCATCGAGCAGCAGGCGCTCGTAGGCTTCCGGACTGCCCTTGCCGAAGCTGGTGGCGTAGTGGAAGTCCATCTTCACCGGCTCCAGGCGGAGTGTGGTGCCGGGGAGCTTGGAAACCATGCGCAGCGAGATGCCTTCGTCCGGCTGGATGCGGATGACCAGCACGTTGCCGCCGGGCAGGCCGCCGTCGAGCGCGTTGAACAGCACGCCGGGCGCGGGTTTGAAATGGATCGAGATCTCGGTCGACTTCTTCGGCAGACGCTTGCCGACGCGGATGTAGAACGGCACGCCGCTCCAGCGCCAGGTGTCGATCTGGAGGCGAACCGCAACGTAGGCCTCGGTCATCGATTCCGGGTCGACGCGGTCTTCCTCGCGGTAGCCGGGGACCGGCTTGCCGTCGATGTGGCCGGCGACGTATTGGCCGCGCACGACGTTGGCGGCGACCTTCTCCGGCGTGTCCCATTGGCGGAGCGAGCGGATGACCTTCACCTTTTCGTCGCGGACGCCGTCGGCCGAAAGGTCGGTCGGCGGCTCCATGGCGACCAGGCTGAGGAGCTGGAGCAGGTGGTTCTGGACCATGTCGCGGAGCGCGCCGGACTTGTCGTAGTAACCACCGCGGCCGCCTTCCATGCCGAGATTTTCAGCGCAGGTGATCTGGACGTGGGAGATGAAGCGGCTGTTCCAGAGCGGTTCGAAAATCGCGTTGGCGAAGCGCAGCACCATGATGTTCTGGGCCGTCTCCTTGCCGAGGTAGTGGTCGATGCGGTAGGTGTCCTTTTCCGCGAAGGTCTGGTTGACCACCTCGTTGAGGTGCTTGGCGGTGGCGAGGTCGGTGCCGAACGGCTTCTCGACGATCGCGCGGGCCCAGCAGCCTTCCGCGGCCTGGTTGAGGCCGGCGTTCTTCAGGTTGATCAGGATGTCGTCGAAGAACTCCGGGGCGGAGGCGATATAGAACAGGCGGTTGCCCTTGCCGCCGCGCTCGCGGTCGATCGCGTCGAGGCGCTCGGCGAGGCGCTTGTAGCCGTCCGTGTCGGTGAACTCGCTGGTGTGGTAGTGGATGTTCTCGGCGAACGGCGCCCAGATCGCGTCGTCGTGGCCGGAGCGGGAAACCTTGCGGTTGAGCTCCTCGAGGCCGTCGCGGAACTCGACGTCGGATTTCTCACGGCGGGCGAAGCCGATGATTTTCACCCCGGACGGGAGTTCGCCATCGACGGCCAGGTTGTAGAGGGCCGGCACGAGTTTGCGGTGCGTGAGGTCGCCGGTGGCGCCAAAGATCACAACGGTGCAAGGCTCGGGGCGGGAGCGGGAAACGAGGTCTTCGCGGAAAGGATTCGTCATCGGCGGGCGGGGATTTCACCCGACCTCACCCCCGAGGCAAAGGCAAATTCCGCACGGGAAAACGAAAGCGATGCATCGTTGCCAGCAGGGCGGTTCATTTTTTCCGGCGCGGTCCGATCTTTGGGGGCCGCGCGCATGAGGAGGGGCCGGGGACCGGGATTCAGGGCTGAGAAAAGCAAAAAGCCCCGCACGCCGGTCGGCATGCGGGGCTTGGAAGGCTTTTCCGCCGGAAGACTTCTGTCTCCCTGCTCTCAACCCTCCGCTCTCAGCTTTTTCACACCGGCATCGGGAACGCGGCGTTGAAGGCGTGGACGCGGTCGCGCAGGGCGTGGAGCGCCTTGACGTCGTGGAGGTTGGTGAGCGCCTCGTGGATGAAGTCGGCGACCTGCTCGACGTCGGCTTCCTTCATGCCGCGGGTGGTCACGGCCGGGGTGCCGATGCGGATGCCGCTCGGCTTCATCGGCGTGCCGGTGTCGAACGGGATGCCGTTCTTGTTCACGGTGATGCCGGCTTCGTCGAGGGCGTGGGACGCTTCCGCGCCGTTGAGACCCTTCGGGCGGAGGTCGACGAGCATGAGGTGGTTGTCGGTGCCGCCGGAGACGATGCGGTAGCCGTGCGAGGCGAGACGGGCGGCGAGCGCCTGGGCGTTCTTCACCACCTGCTGCGAGTATTCCTTGAACTCCGGCTTGAGCGCCTCGCCGAAGCACACCGCCTTGGCGGCGATGACGTGCATCAGCGGACCACCCTGGATGCCCGGGAACACCTGAGCGTCGATCTTTTTGGCGAACTCCTCCTTGCAGAGGATGATGCCGCCGCGCGGGCCGCGGAGCGACTTGTGGGTCGTCGAAGTGACGAAATCGGCGTGCGGCACCGGGCTCGGGTGGACGCCGGCGGCGACGAGGCCCGCGATGTGGGCCATGTCGACGAACAGGTAGGCGCCGATCTCACGGGCAAGCCTGCCCATGCGTTCGAAATCGATGATGCGCGGGTAGGCCGAGGCACCGACGGTGATGAGCGCCGGCTTGAGCTCGCGGGCGGTCGCTTCGAGCTCGTCGTAGTTGATCCGCTCGTCGTCCGGGCTGACGCCGTAGTGGGTGACGTCGTAGAAGCGGCCGGAGAAGTTCGCCTTGTGGCCGTGGGTGAGGTGGCCGCCATGGGCCAGATCCATGGTGAAAATCTTGTCGCCCGGCTTGAGCACCGAGAAGTAGACGGCGGTGTTCGCCTGCGAGCCGGAGTGCGGCTGGACGTTGGCGTGCTCGGCGCCGAAGAGCTGCTTGAGGCGGTCGATGGCGAGCTGCTCGATCACGTCGACGTTTTCGCAACCGCCGTACCAGCGGCGGCCGGGGTAGCCTTCGGCGTATTTGTTGGTCAGCACGGAACCCTGGGCTTCCATGACGGCCGGCGAGGTGAAGTTTTCCGAAGCGATCAGCTCGATGTTGTTCCGCTGGCGCTTCTCCTCGGCGACGATCGCCGCGTAAACCTCCGGATCGGTCACGGAAAGGCGGCTGCCGGAGGACTTGCACACGCGGCGCTGGTGGCGGCCGCCCTCGAACGCGGTGGCGAGGAACGCGTCGGCCATCGCGGTGGCGGTGCCGGCGTCGAGCGCCTTGCCGCCGAGGCAGAGGACGTTCGAGTCGTTGTGCAAGCGAGTGGTCTGAGCTTCCTCGACGGTGCGGACGTTGGCCGCGCGGACGTGGCGGTGGCGGTTGGCGGCGATGCTGACGCCGACGCCGGAGGTGCAGCACACCACGCCGAAGTCGCTGGTGCCATCGCCGACGGTGCGGGCGACCGCGTTGGCAAAGTCGGCGTAATCGACAGAATCCGGACCGTGAGTGCCGAAATCGGTGACCTCATGGCCGGCGGCCTTCAGGTGGGCGACGAGGGCGTCTTTGAGTTCGACTCCGCCGTGATCGGCGCCGAGAGCGATGCGCAGGGGCTTGGTACTCATGAGGAAATAGCGTGGCGGCAGGGAAATGACGGTTGGACCCAAAAAATGCAACGCCCAATCCCGGCAAAGCCGGGGAGTTGCCAGTTTTCAGTTTCCAGCTTCCAGCAAGGGACGACGTTGGCCACTTCTGGATTCCCGCGTGAAATTTTTTGTCCGCTTTTCGCCCGAAATGGGAGCAATGGGGTAAATGGACGACGAAGCGGCAGACGAGCGGGCATGGCTCGAAAAGTTCGCGCACGACGCATGCGGCGAATCGTTCCGCCGGCTGGTGACGAAATACCAGCCGATGGTCCGGGCGATCGCTCTCCGGCGTCTGGGCAATCCGCAGGAGGCCGAGGAAATCACCCAAACCGTATTCACCGTCCTCGCCCGCAAGGGCCCGGAGATGCTCCGGATCGGTTCGCCCGGCGCGTGGTTGCACCGGGTCGCGGTTCTGGAATGCCGCAAGGCGTGGCGCTTGAAGCAAAAGAACATGAAAGCGTTGCAACGGATCCGGGAACACGCCGTCCATGCTCCTGAGGAAGACCGGGGCCGCTTGCACGAGGAGATCGACGAGGCGATCGACCGGTTGCCGCGGGAGGACCGCGAGATGCTGATTTTGCATTACGTGGAAGGGTGGACCTTTCGGGAAATCGCCGGCCAGCTCCGGACGACGGCCGAGGCGTCGCGCAAGCGCTGCTCGCGGGCGCTGGAAAAACTCACCGACCTGCTGCGGAAGCGCGGGGTCGTCATACCGGCGGCCGTGCTCGGTGCCTGGCTGGGCAAGGAATTCGCCGCCTCGTCCGGCGGCCTCGCCGCACCCGCGCTGGCGAAACTCGCCCTGGCCGGGGCGGCGCGCGGGGCGAACGCCCCGGCCCTTTTGATGCTCACCACCATGAAAGCGATCGCAGGAGGCTGTTTCATGCTGGGGCTGATCGCCCCGTTTTATTGGAAAGCCGAGTCGGGCGGCATGAGCGCCGACCCGCGAGACCCGGCCGAAACCGCAGGCGGCGCGATCCGTTCCGACGACGGCGACAACGCCCGGCAACGACAATCCGGCCGTTTCGATCTGGAAATGATCCGGCAGGCGTTCGCGCGTTTGGACATGGCGGACGGCTCCACGCGCGGGCAGGAGGCGACGTTGCGCAAACTGATGTTCGCGCTGAACGCGGAGGAGGTGCCGCAGGTCCTCGCGGCGCTGAAGGACGTGCGCCACAAGCCGCGTTTCGGCGGCATCGCCCGCGCCCTGCTCGCCCGCTGGGCGGAACTCGACGGCCCGGCGGCGGTGGACGCGGCAATGGCGGTGACCGGCTTCGGCAAGGAGCCGCTGCGGGGGGCGTTCGTAACGTGGATGGTCGCGGACGAAAACGCCGCCGTGGCGTGGATGCAGCAGACCCAACCCGCGGACGGTTACGAGCTGGGCAAGGAATGGCTGCATTGGAAAATTTCCACCGATCTTGTCCAGGCGGCGCTCGGAGCGGAGCGGCTGAGCGAGGTGTTTCCCGACAAAAAAACCGAGCTTTGCCGTTCGGTGGTGAAGGAATGGGCCGTCCGCGATGCCGCCGCAGCCGCGGAGTGGATCCTGCGGGAGCCGGACATCGCCCTTCGCGACGATCTCCTCGGGCAGCTCGTCCGGAATTACGGCGAGACCGGTGATCTCAAAACTTTGGCCTTCGCCGCTTCGATTTCCGACCCCGCCCTGCGTGACAAGGTGCTCGACGACACCCTGCGCTGGACCGGCGTGCGCGGCGGTTTCCGGATGATGAAGGATCTGGCGGCGACCGGTTTCAGCGAGGATTGGAGCGATGAAAATCTGCGGAAATTCGCCGATGGCATGATGGTGAACCGGCCCGACCAACTGCCGGTGCTGATCGGCATGGCGGCGAACGACGCCCAGCGGCAACGCATTTACGAAGGTGCGCTCGAAGGCATCATGTGGTACGACCCGAAGGGCGCGGTCGAGGCCGCCAATCAGGTGAGCGATGCCTTTTTAGAAACCGACCGCGGGGCCAAAGCCTATTCGGAATTTGCGAAACGCTGGTTCATCCGCGATCCGGACGCGGCGGAGCAATGGCTCGGCGGCTTGGAGGCCGGACCCAAGCGAGAGCTCGCGGAAGCCGCGCGCCGGACGGCTGCCGCCGCCGGAAATCTCAAAAAAGAGGAGGCTGGACGATGAAACGATTCGCCTTACCCATCGGTGCCACCCTGCTCGGCCTGGCCACCGGCTTGCTCGGCTTGCGGCTTTTTTCCCCGCGGGAAACCCGGCCGTCGGCCGAAACGACGCCGATTTCCGCCATCGCCCGCCCGGCCCGGACGGCCGCCGAGGTGCACGCCTTCGTCGAGCAACGCCTTGGCAAACCCGATGGCGAACGGAGCGAGTGGTATCAAACCGAGCGTAAACGCCTGCGACAGCCAGGCGCGAGCCCCTACCGCTCTTCGGCCCTGCTCGATCAGGCGATCGAAGGGCTTTCCGGCGAGCAGTTGGTCGAGATGCTCAAGCACCGGGTCTTCAGCTCGGTAGAGGAAATTTCCCAGGCCTTCGGCCGTCTGGCGGAAATCGATCCGGTCTGGGCTTTGGAAAAAGTCCTCGGCCAAACGCCGCTCACGATCCCGCAGCTCAATGAAGCCATCGTGGCGGTGTTCGCGACCTGGGTGAGCACCGATCCCAACGGCGCGCTCGACTGGTGTTACCGCCATCCGCCCGACGGCGGTCGCCAGCAGTGCTCGCTAACCCTCACCGACGAGTGGCTGAAGGTCGATCCGGCCGCCGTGGCGAAAAACTACGACCGCCTCGAAAACGCCCGCGGCCCCGGCTCCTTTTCCGCCGGATTCCCCGACAAACTGATGCGTGCCTGGGTCGCCAAGGATGCTGACGCCGCGGGCGAGTGGGTCGCATCCCTGGCAACCGGACAAAAGAAAACCGAGCTGCAGCAAGCCTATCTCAAGGCCGGCGGAGGGAAGTGAACGCCTTCACTCCGCCGCCCGCACGTCCTGGAGGATGAGCTGAAGCGTGGTCCGGCCGCGGAACGTGTTGCGGTCGATGGTGAAGGCGATATCCCACGGCGGGTCGGGCAGCACGCGTTCGCCGCCGCCGAAAAACACCGCGTCCTGCTCGTGGTAGCCCTGCCGCAGCATGAAGCGCAGGTGGTGGTTCTTCATGTGCAGCGGCGGTCGGCTAAGGCTGACGCCGCGGGCGATGAACACCGGCTGCGGGTTGCCGTTGCCGAAGGGCTGCAACAGGTCGTAACCAGCGAGGAATTCGAGCGAGAGCTGGGAAAACTCCAGCTCGGCGTCGTAGGCGAGCGTCGGCCGGCGGGCCTCCTCGTCGGTCGTCCGCAGCACGAACTCGGCGAAGCGCCGACGGAAGGTTTCCAGCTTCCCCTCCTCGATCGAAAGTCCGGCCGCCATCGCGTGACCACCGCCGGCGAGCAATTCGTCGCGGCATTCCCGGATCGCCTCGACCAGCGAGACGCCCTCGATGCTGCGGCCGGAACCCTTGCCCACGCCGGCGTCGTCGATTGCGACCACGAACGTCGGCTTGTGGAACTGCCGCATCAGGCGGGACGCGACGATGCCGACCACGCCCGGGTGCCAGTCGCGCGAGCCGAGCACGATCACCGGATCGCGCTCCGGGTCGAACGATTGCCCGAGCATTTCCATCGCCTCGCGGCGGATCAGACTCTCGTGCTGCTGGCGCTCGCGGTTGTATTCGTCGAGCTTCTCCGCCAGCTCGAAGGCGAGCCGGCGGCAATCGGTGAGCAGGGTGGCGAGCGCGTCTTCCGGCACGTCCATCCGCCCGGCGGCGTTGAGGCGCGGGCCGATGCGGAAACCGACGTCCATCGAGGTGGCGCAGCCGTTCATCCCGGTGACCTCCTGCAGCGCCTTGAGCCCCGGGTTGAGCGTTGCGGGCAGGCGCTTGAGCCCGTGGCGGACGAGCAGCCGGTTTTCGCCCACCAGCGGCACGATGTCGGCGATGGTCGCCACCGCCACCAGATCGAGCAGCTCCTTGAGATCCAGATCGGCCGGGCGGGCCTTGAGCATCGCGTGGCCGAGCTTGAAGGTCACGCCGGCGGCGCACAGGTAGGTGAAATCGTCGCCGCACTTCGGGTTGACCACCGCCGCGCAGTCCGGCTTGCCCGCCGGATTCGGCTCGTGGTGGTCGACCACCACCACGTCGATTCCTTGCCCCCGCAGCAGAGCGATTTCCGCGACCGACACCGTGCCGCAGTCGACCGTGACCAGCAGGTCCGGCTTCGGCCCTTCCGCCAAACAGCGGGCGATCGCCGCCTCGCTCAAGCCGTAGCCCTCGCTGCTGCGGCGCGGGATGAAATGCCGCGGCTCCAGCCCGTAGGCGCGCAGGATCCGCCGCATCAGCGCGATCGAGGTGACGCCGTCGACGTCGTAGTCGCCGAAAATGCACACCGACTCGCCGCGGTCCGCCGCCAGCAGCAGGCGATCGACCGCCGGCCGCATGTCCGGAATCAGGAACGGATCGGCCAGATCGCGCAGCCGGGGGTTGAGAAAGCCCTCCAGATCCATCCCGGCGGGCAGTCCGCGCTGGCGGACGAGGCGTTCGAGGATCGAGCAAATCGCGCCCTGCGAGCCGTCCCCGTCGGGAAAAGGCTCGCCGCGGAGAATCCAGCGGGAGGGCAGCGCGCGCATGTGGCCACAAGCCTAGGCAGCCCGGACGCGCGGACTCAAGACCTGTTCGGCGCGCAACGATGCCAAGCGAGCCAGAAGACGCCTCTACCCTGCGCCATCTTACCACGATTCCGGCCCGCGAACGACGCGCCGGAATTTACCGCCGCTATTCCGGGGCGGCAACCGGACATGCCAATCAAATGCTTCCGAAATTTTATCCAGATCCTTGGAATATGCGGGCACCTGCGCAGCCGGCACCTGTGATGCAAGAGTCTGGAATTTAAAAGTGTGGATGCTTTCCGTTTTCGCCCCAACGGTGACGAAACTAAAATAGAAAAACGCGTTTTTGACCGCTGTCGGCGGGATCCGCACAAGTTTGGGAGCATCCATGTTCAGCCGGATGACGTGCTTGACGTTCACCGGGTGTTGAATCCCAAGCGGAAACTTTCTCAACGAAGCCGGAACGCCCGTTATCCGCGGGGGAATGGAGTAGGGCAGCAGAAAAACCACGTCCGCATCGCCCGTCGCAGTCGGCTTCAACAATTCGTCGCACCGGAGTTCCTTGCGCAGGGTGATCACGTTCGCCCGCCGATCATCCTCCATGACCAACTCGGATTGAGCATAAGCATCCCTCCTAACCTGCTTCACCAGACCGACGATGTATTCATCCAACGCCGCCACGCCGCGAGAGTCCACCAGATGGCGAACCGCATCAGCCTCTCCCCCGCGGTACACATGAGTGACCGCAATCGTCGCGGCCCGGGACTTGGCGTCGGCCCGGATAACCTCCTCCACCTCCAATCCCGCGTCGGGCGACACGCCGGACGGAATCGGCACGAGGCTTGCGGAACCACCCGACAACGGCAGCCCGTAATGGTACGGAAGTCCCAGCCATTGTGCCACGGAGCCGCCACGGGCCACGTCCGTAGGATCGATCCAATAATCCACATCCATCCATCGCAACCTCACGACCACGTGGTTGAAAGCCCCCGGGCCGGGCGAGAGTTGGCCGATTTCCTCGCCAATAACCGTATGGACGAGCACCGGTTCCGCCACCAAACCGAGTTCCTTCAAAAACCACACCAGCAGGCGGGACTTTTCTTTGCAGTCGCCGAATCCCAGCGACCACACCTCATCCGGCGGGGCCGGGATCAACGCAAAAACCCCCGGGCTGTACCCAAGATAGCGAACCTGATTGCGAACGAGATCGACCGCCGCCTCGATCCCGGAAAGTTCATCCGCGGCGAACCGGCCCCTCAAACGCTCCAATTCCTGGTCAAGTTGCGAGCGATCCGCCGGTTCCCGATTCCATGCGGATAGAAACATCGCCGACACCTCCCCCCAGCTGGAAAAGGTAGTGATGCTGATTTCCCCGAACGGCCGGTACGCAGCCGGCATATTCGGTTCCAATTTCACGATGGGGGTCCGCTCAAACTGCCACGTCCTCACTCTGCCGTGATGCGTCAGCTCCACTTCTCCGTCCCCCCACTTGGATTGGACGAATAGTTCCTGCCCGTCCCGCTCGATCCATGACAACCACTGGCGGCCAATCGAATAGGTGTTTTCGACCAGCTCGCAGCACCAATAATGGTCGCCAAAAACACCGCCGTCGCCAACCACGGAAAACTCGACATCCAGAACATCTCCGACACGCAAGTCCTTGATCACCAGAAGAGCCGTCACCGCCCCCGTGAGCACTCCCGACTCGAGCCCAGATTCCCGCTGAAACAGCTCGAAGGCATCTTCCGCCGCATGGTTCACCAGAGTCCCCGAGCGAAAAATCGACACGCCATGGACAATCAACCGCTGAATCGCCGGGTCGAAGCCAAGCTCGACCGTGCCCGCTTCCTGCACCGCCTGATGCGTCTCAATCCGGCGAACAAAACGGCTGTAGCGCGTCGCCGATGGCGCATGAATCTGGCGATCGAACAGCAAAACCGTCACGGGCTCGCCCGGCAGCCGCTCGACATTCAGCACCTTGCGCCGCGCCACCCATGGAGCCGGTGCTTCGACACAGAACCGCTCACCCCGGAACTTTTCCACATTCCTCCGGATGTTCCCTCTGGATAATTCTTCGATCACCGGAGACAGAACTCCCTATCTTCCTAACAACCGTCAAGCCAAGCCTCACTCCTCATACGCGTGCCGGTGGCGCAGGACGTGTTCGTCGCTGACCGGCGGGTGGCAGAGGCGGTCGATGAGGCGCTCCCAGACGTCGTGGCCCTTGAGGATCTCGACTTCGATGCGCAGGAAATAAACCGGCACGTCGAGCTCCTTCGGCCGCGGGAAGCGCACGGCGTCCTTCTCGGTGGTGACCGCAAGATCGAGGTCGCGCTCGACGCAGCGGTGCATGAACTTGTCGATCTCCTTGCGGGAAAACCGGTGGTGGTCGGAGAAGCGGCGGCGGATCTCGACGTTCGCCCCGAGCCGTTCGAGCTGCCCTTCGAAGTTCTCCGGCACGGCGATGCCGCTGAGCGCGGCGACGTATTTCCCCTCCAGATACGACAGCGGCAGCTTCTCGTGGGTGAACAGGTTCTGGAGGTAGCGCGGGCCGTGCGTGCACTCGATGATCTCGGCCACGCGGTTGTATTTCCGCAGCCGGGCGACCAGCGCCTCGTTCGAGCTGCCGTCGCACTTGGTGATGAAAATGTAGCTCGCGCGGCGCAGGTTCCGCTTCGGCTCGCGCAGCGTGCCGCGCGGCAGCAGGGACTCGGTGCCGAAGGGCGATTTCGCGTCGACCAGCACGATGTCGATCGCGTGGCCGAGGTCGAGGTACTGCATCCCGTCGTCGAGCAGCAGCGTGTCCGCGCCGAGCTCGCCGACGGCGAAACGTCCGCCTTTGACGCGGTCCTTGTCGACCACCACCGACACGCCGTCGAGGTTCTGGGCCAGCATGAACGGCTCGTCGCCGGCGAATTTCGACTCCAGCAGGATCGCCCGGCCGGTGCTGACGACCTTCGGCATGGCCTCGGGCGGAATCGGCGTGCCGTCGGCGCGTTTCCACTTCTGCGGCGCGTCGAGCTTCTTGCTCTTGTAGCCGCGGCTGAGGATGGCCACCCGCCGGCCGCGGTCGCGCAGCGTACGGGAAAGCAGCTCGACGACCGGCGTTTTCCCGGTGCCGCCGACGGTCAGGTTGCCGATGCTGACGACCAGCGTGCCGAGGTGGTGCTGCGGCTTCCAGCCCTCGCGGTAAAGGCGGATGCGCGTCTGGACGACCAGCCGGAACACGCCCGAGAGCGCGCTCATGAGCATCCGCATCATCGTCGCGCGGAACCCTTTCGCCCGCCCGAAGATGACGTCGGACCCCCAGCGTTCGAGCTCGGCGAGCAGTTCCTTCATCGGTCGGGCACAGGCTGGCGGTCCCCTCCCGCCCTTCCAAGAAGGAAAGTCGGCCGCTCTTCTCTTGCCTCGGGTTTCCGGTTCCGGGAATCTCCCCCCATGACCCGTCCCGATGGCCGCGCCCACGACCAGCTCCGCCCGATTTCCTTCATCCCGAACGTCGCCCCGCATGCCACCGGCTCGGTGCTCGTGTCGTTCGGCAACACCCGCGTGATCTGCGCCGCCACCATCGAGGACGACGTGCCGCGCTGGATGAAGCAGCAGCGCGTCGAGGGCGGCTGGCTGACCGCCGAATACGCGATGCTCCCCTACTCGACGCTCGACCGGAAGCACCGCGACATCACCCGCGGCAAGCTCGACGGCCGCTCGTCCGAGATCCAGCGCCTGATCGGCCGCGCGCTGCGCACCGCGGTGGATTTGAAAAAAGTCGGCTCGCGCACGATCTGGGTCGATTGCGACGTGCTCCAGGCCGACGGCGGCACCCGCACCGCCGCGATCACCGGCGGCTGCGTGGCGGTGGCGATCGCCCTCAACCGACTGTTCGCCCAGGGCAAACTGCGCGATTTCCCCCTGAAGAAGCTCGTCGCCGCCGTGTCCGCCGGGATTTTCGAAAACGAGGCCGTGCTCGACCTGAATTACCCGGAAGACCGCGACGCGGAGGTCGACTTCAACGTCGTGATGACGGAAGCCGGTGAGTTCGTGGAGCTGCAAGGCAGCGGCGAGGAAGCCGTGTTCACCGGCGACCAGATGAACGACATGCTCGGTCTCGCCCGCAAGGGGATCACCGAGTTGGTCGCGCTGCAAAAAGCGGCGATTCTCGACGCCGACCGCGCCAGCCAGGCCGATCTCGCCGCGCTCGCCGGCGCCTTCGGCAAACCGTGATCTGACTAACGGAATGGCTTGAGAACGCCCGGCGTTTCCCTCTGAAATGCCGGGCATCATGAATCACGGCCGCGTCCCGCTGTTCCGCTCGCTGATCGGAAACCTCCGCCAGGCCCACCGGGCGAACCAAGCGCCCGGCTGGTCGCGCCGCGAGTTCCTGCGGGCGGCGGCCGCCACTGGCGCCGTCGGCGCGCTTGCCAGCTGCGGGCTGACCACGCCCGCGCCGCGCATGACGCTCGGCGGCCCGGTCGTCATCCTCGGCGGCGGCATCGCCGGGTTGACCGCCGCCTGGCGCTTGCGGCAGCAGGGTGTCGACTGCGAAATTTACGAGGCGTCGGAGCGCTTCGGCGGCCGGATGTTCACCAAGCGCGGGTTCAACGGCGACGGCATGTTCTGCGAGCTCGGCGGCGAGCTGGTCGACACCAATCACCACGCCCTCATCGGCCTGGCGAAAGAATGCGGCCTCGGCCTTCAACCGCTGAAAAAGGGCGAAAAGGGCGTCGATTTCTACCACGTCGGCGGCCGGGTTTACACCGACCGCGACCTGATCCCCGCCTTCCAGCCGCTGGCGAAACGGATCGCCGCCGACGCCGAGGGGCTGACCGACGCGCAGGACGAATACACGGCGAAGGCGAAGCGGCTCGACCGGATCTCCCTGAAAACCTACCTCGCCGGCTCGCGCCACGACACGCCGGCATGGCTGATCGAGATGCTCGATGTCGCCTATTGCTGCGAATATGGCGTCGACACCGCCCACCAGAGCGCGCTCAACCTGGTCAATTTCATCGGCACCGACACCTCGGCGGGCTTCGAGATGTTCGGCGAGAGCGACGAGGCTTTCCGCATCGCGGGCGGCAGCGAAAGCGTGCCCGCCGCCGTGCTCCGGCGCTTGCAGAAAAAGCACGTCCGCACCTTCTCCGGCCACGAGCTGGCGGCGGTCGCCCGGGAAAAAAACGGCCTGCGCCTGACCTTCCGCCACGGCGGCGAACGCGTGGTGAAGCACGCCGCCCACGTCATCTGCACGATCCCGTTCAGCGTGCTGCGCGGCATCGAGGGCATCGACGCCCTGCCGCTCGGCGCGGAAAAGAAGCGGGCGATCCGCGAGCTCGGCTACGGCGCGAACGTCAAGGTCATGCTCGGCACCCGCGAGCGCGTCTGGCGGCGCGAGACCGACGGCCGCGATTTCTTCTGCAACGGCGCGGTCGTCACCGACCTGCCGTTCCAGCAATGCTGGGAAACCAGCCGCGGGCAAAAGGGCAAAAGCGGCATTTTGACCAACTTCATCGGCGGCACGCCCGCGAAAAACTGGCAGCCGGCGCGCGTCGCCGCGTTCCAGGCCGAGGCCGAGCGCGTCTTCCCCGCCCTCGCCGGCCAGTGGGACGGCCACCGTGCGATCCTCAACTGGCCGAAGGTGAAATGGAACCGCGGCAGCTACAGCGCCACCCTCGTCGGCCAATACACCTGGGCCTACGAAGCCGCCGCCACGCCCGAGCTCGACGGCGCGCTGGTCTTCGCCGGCGAGCACACCAGCGCCGAATTCGGCGGATTCATGAACGGCGGCGTCCAATCCGGCGAACGAGCGGCCAAGGAAATCCTGAAGGAAGCCCTCATTCCTAAATCCTAAACGCAAAGGAAGAGCCGAAGGAGCCCACCACCGGACCTTTGGCGCCTTTTCGCGGCTAAAAAACTCTCTTCCAAGGAGCCATGAAGCCGCCGAGCACAACAAAATTTTGACAAAACGGGCATCTGACCTTAAAGACCGCCCCCCGGTCCGGGGGTTGGAACCTCCGGCGCATCCCGCAATACCACCCACTTCCTGTCATGGCCTCCAAGCAGACTCTCAAAGCCGCCCCGCGCGCCCGCACCGGCTCCGGCCGCCTCAACCAGATGCGCCGCGAAGGCTGGCTCCCGGCCGTCATCTACGGACGCAAGGCTGAAAACCAGAACCTCAAGGTCGATGCCAAGTCCTTCGCCGAGCTCCTCGCGCACAGCTCCTCGGACAACATCCTCGTGAACCTCGAAGTCGAAGGCGAAGGCACCCGCCTCGCGTTCCTCCAGGCCCTCCAGCACGACGCGATCTCCGGCGCCGCCCTGCACGCCGACTTCCTCGCGATCGACGAAGCCACCCCGATCACCGCCCACATCCCGGTCCACCTCAACGGTGAAGCCGCGGGCGTGAAGGCCGGCGGCGTGGTCGAGCAATACGTCCACGTGCTCGAAATCGTCTGCCTCCCGAACGATCTGCCGGATACCATCGAAATCGACATCACCGGCCTCGCCCTCGGCGCCTCCCTGCACATCTCCGAGCTCGGCCTGCCGGCCGCCATCAAGCCGACCCACGCTGGCGACGTCGTCGTCGCCCACATCGGCACCCCCGGCGCCGGCGTGAACGAAGAAGCCCCGGCCGCCTGAGCCGCCTGATTTTTTTCCTGAAACGCCCGGTTGCCTCGCGCGACCGGGCGTTTTTTGTGGAGTTGAGGCTTAAGCCGAGGAGGGTCTTTCCGGGCGGAGCCGGGATGCAGCAGCGCTTTCTCCCTTGAGGGGCCAGGGGCCAGTGGTTAGGGGTCAGGAAAGAGCGCTCTTTTTTGGATCGGCCTCAACTGGAGATGGAATTTGTTCTGCTCTTCGTCCGATGCTCACGAAAGCCGTCGATTCAGTTGAGCGCACTTTGTTCCGACTTGTCCTCTTTTCTTCCCTCGCCTCTACCCCTGGCCCCCGGCCCCTCCGCACCCGTGCCCCTCTTCCCCTTGATCGTCGGCCTCGGCAACCCGGGGCGGCAATACGAAGGCACCCGCCACAACGTCGGCTTCATGGCGCTCGACCGCCTCGCCGCCGCGGAAGGCGTCGCCTTCGAATCGCGGCCGAAGTGGCAAAGCCACGTCGCCAAGCTGCCGGGCGGCGAACTGCTGCTCAAGCCGCAGACCTTCATGAACCTGAGCGGACGCTCGATCCAGCAGGTGCTCTCGTTCCACAAATGGACCGGCGAGCAGATGCTGGTGGTCTACGACGACGTCGCCCTGCCGCTCGGCGGCCTGCGCTTCCGCGAAAAAGGTTCGCACGGCGGCCACAACGGCATCCGCTCGATCCTCCAGCACCTCGGCGGCGACGTGTTTCCGCGCCTCAAAATCGGCATCGGCGGCAGCGAACCCGGCGGCATGGTCGGCCACGTGCTCGGCAATTTCCGGCCCGACGAGCGCGACCTGCTGGAAAACACGCTTGCTTCCGCCGTGGACGCCGTACAGCTTGCGCGTTCCCAAGGCGTCGCCGCTGCGGCGAACCGCTTCAACACCCGCAACTCACCTCCATCACCATGAGCCGCAAATACGAAGGCCTGATCATCCTCAACACCAAGGGTGCCGAAGGCAGCGTCGACGAACTCGTCAACACCGTCGCCAAGGAACTCGAAGCCGAAGGCGCCAAGGTCGCCGAAGTGAACCAGCTCGGCCGCCGCAAGTTCGCCTACGTCTCCAACCACGTCGAAGCCGGCCACTACGTCAGCTTCACCTTCGCCGCCGAGCCGGCCGCGATCGACAAGATCCAGCGCCGCCTCGCTCTCAACGAGCAGGTCCACGGCCAGCACTACCAGCGCGCCTGAGCCGCAGCTGTTCTCACGAACAGAATGCTCTTGCCCCTGACCGGGCTCACCCCGTAGCCTTCACGCTACCATGGCCAACCTGAACAAAGTTCTCCTGCTGGGCAATCTCACCCGGGACCCCGAGCTGCGTTACACGCCGAAGGGCACCGCCGTGGCGGACATCGCCCTCGCGATCAACCGCGTGTGGAACAACGAGCAGAACCAGCGCCAGGAAGAAACCACCTACGTCGACATCACCCTCTGGGGGCGCCAGGCCGAACTGGCCCAGCAGTACCTCACCAAGGGCCGCGGCTGCTTCGTCGAAGGCCGCCTGCAGATGGACACGTGGGAGGACAAGGCCACCGGTCAGAAGCGCAGCAAGCTCAAGGTCGTCGCCGAAAACCTCCAGTTCCTGCCGGACGGCAAGGGCGGCCCGGGTGGCGCGCCCGCTTCCGGCGGCAACGGCGGCGGTTACTCCCGTCCGGCGGCCGCGCCGCAGCGCTCGGGCCCGCCGCAGGGCGCCTCGCCCGCACCGGCCGAGGATTACCACGACGACGACGACATTCCGTTCTGAGCGCCCCCTTCACGGGCCAGTGAATTTCCAAAACCCCGCAGCGTCCGCGCCGCGGGGTTTTTTGTCATCCGGCGGCAGGACGACACGAAAAAGCCACCGGCATGGAAACCGGCGGCTTTCGCAAATCATTCGTGCGGAATCGCTCAGGCGAGGGTGCCTTCCTTCTTCTGTTCGTCGTCGCCCTTCTTCTTGCACTTGTCGCAATCGGCAAGGGACGGCTTGTCCTTGTCCTCGTCGTCTTTCTTGTGCTTGTCGCAGGCGAGCGTGCCCTGCTCCTTCTTATCCTTGTCGCACTTCTTGCACTTGTCGCAGTCGCCTTCGGCATGGGCGAGCGAGCCGCCGAGCATGGCGACGGAGAACAGGCTGAGGATGAGTTTCATGATGAAATGAGGTAGTGGTTCGACGGTGCCCTTAGCGAAGCACCGCCTATGTGAAACACCGGCCCTGACGATTATTCCCGGAAAAAGTGCGGATTCCGCCGAAAATTCGCCTTCCCCCGCCCGGCACCCCGCCGGAAAGTCCGCCCACGATGCCGGTCGCCCAGCCCCACCAGGAACTGCGCTTCACCCGCGCCGGCCAGGCCGCGGGCTTCTGGATCGCGGCGGCGGCCGCCGCCGGCGCGGTCGTCACGCTGCTGGTGGCGTCCCTTTGCCGGGGCGAAAACCCGCGATTGCCGCACCCGGCGTGGGCGCTCGTCCCGCTGGCCGCCTCGCTCCTGTGTGCCCGCGTCGCCCTGCGCTGCACCCGCAAGGCCTACCTCATCCTCACGCCGCTGGGCGTGGAGATCTTCCCGTTCTTCCGGCCCGCCGCCGGCCTGAGACTGATCGCCTGGCCGGAAATCGCCGCCGTCGAGACCGATCCGGCGCGCCGCCGGTTGACCTTGCACTTCAACCGGGAGAAAACCGCCGGCGTCCACCTCTCGCTCCGCCCGGTCCCGCCCGCCCGCCGCGAACTGCTGCTCGCCGCCCTCCAAGGCCGGATCACCGGCTAGGCTGTCTCTTTCTCTCCACCCTCAGCTCTCCACTCTCAACTTCCATGCGCCCACCCTCGCTCCAAATTCTCTCCGTCGAAGACACTTTCGGCCGCAACGGCTGGCATTGCGAAGCCATCGAAGGCCGCGACGTGCTGCGCGCCGTGTTCGACGCCCACCACACCCGCGTCGAACTCCACGCCCAGGCTTACACGCCGCTCAACGCCCTGGCCGTGGTCGCCGAATCGCCGCTGGAACCGTCCGAAGCGCATTTGCCCTACGTGCTCGAACTGCTCGCTCGCGCCAACAAGCAGCTCACGCTCGGCGGCTTCGAGTTCGACCTCGACCGCGACAAGCTCGTCTTCCGCATCACCAACCTGTTCGAGCGCGAGAAATACGACGCCGACATCGTCACCTCGATGGTCCACTGCGCCGTCGCCGAGCTCGACCGGATCACGCCCTACGCCGCCATCGTCGTGAAAACGCCCGAGGACCTGCTCGACGACCTCGACCTCCAGCGTCTGCTGATGCGCGAGGACATCATCCCGCCCGTGCCCGGCGACGAGGACGATTTCTAAAAATGACCTTGAGGGGTCAGGGGCCGGGGGCCAGTGGTTAGGGAAGAACTCCGCCCGGTTGCCATCCCGAGTCCGTCTTCCCATTCCAGAAGCGCCCACTTATCCGCCATGCGTTCGCTCCTTTTCTCCGCCGCCGTCCTTTCGCCCGCCCTCGCCCTGGCCGGCACCGCCGCGCCCGATGCCGCCGCGCACCCGGCAGACCGCGCCGAGTGGGCGATCGAAACCGGCTACCTGTGGGAGGCCGGCAACAACACGCCGATCGACTACGAGATCGTCCCGACCCAGCTCGTCTACCGCAGCCACGCGATCCTCGACTGGTTCGACGGCCATGACGGCAGCCGCTTGGTCGTTCGCAACCGCTTCGCCCTGCTCGCCGAGTCCATCGTCGAAGGGCCCGAGGACTACTACTTCGGCCTCTCCGCCGCGCCTTCGATCGAATACTGGTTTCCGAACCGCCAGACCTCGATCTACTTCTCGATCGGCGGCGGCGTCGGCCTGGTCAACTCGACCAACGTCCCCGGCGGCCAGGGCCAGGATTTCACCCTCAACTGGTTCTCCCAGCTCGGCCTGCGCCAGGAAATCGCCCGCGATCTTTCGCTTCTCGGCGGCGTCTATTTCCTGCATCATTCCAACGGCGGCCAGACCACGCCCAATCCGGGCATCGACGCCCTCGGCTTCACCACCGGCCTCGGCTGGCAGTTCTGATCCCGGAGCGGATTCCTCCGCTCCCGCAGATTCCTCTGGAAAATATCGCAATGCGATATAATATCCGCACCGATGCCTGAGTCGAGCGAGCCCCTGGCGGATGCCGATTACGCGAAACTGGCGGAGTTCCGCCACGCGTTGCGGCAATTCCTGTTCTTCAGCGAGCAAGCCGCCGCGGGCGAAAAACTGACGCCGCAGCAGCACCAAGCGCTGCTGGCGATCCGCGGTCGTCCTCCCGGCTCCACCACCGTCGGCGTGCTCGCGGAGCGGCTTTGCCTGAAGCACCACACCGTCGTCGAGCTGGTCCAGCGGCTGGAAAGCGCCGGACTGGTAACGAAAAAGTCCTCCCCCGACGACCGACGCGCCGTCCTGCTGTCACTGACTCAGGAAGGCTCGGCGCGGCTCGAACGGCTGTCACGCGCCCACCGCGCCGAGCTCCAACGCATCGGCCCGGAAATCCTGGAGCGCCTGACCCAGCTGCACCGGCTCTGAACCAAGCCCGCACGCATCTCCTGCATCCGCCCCTTTTTTTGCTCAATTATATCGTATTACGATCTTTTAGATGAAGCCCTTCTTCACCCGTGCCCGCATGCCACTGCTCGCCGTCGCCTTGGGCGGCGGGGTCACCCTGTCCTCCGTCGGTCTGGTGGCGCTGATCCACGCCGTCACGAACCTCGCCTTCCACGGCACGCTGTCGACCACCGAGGCGCGCCCGGATTTCTCGCACTGGGGCTTGGCCGGTCTCGCCGTTCCGATGATCGGCGGGCTGGTCATCGGTCTGCTGGCGCGCTTCGGCACGCCGGCGATCCGCGGCCACGGCATCCCGGAAGTCATGCAGGCGGTCGGCGCGGCCGACAGCCGGATTCCGCTGAAGGTAGCCATTTTGAAGCCGCTTTCCGCCGCCATTTCCATCGGCACCGGCGGGCCGTTCGGCGCGGAAGGTCCCGTCATCGCCTCCGGCGGGGCAATCGGCTCGGTGCTCGGCCAATGCCTGCCGAGTAGCCCGACCGAGCGGAAAATCCTGCTCGCCGCCGGAGCCGCCGCGGGCGTGACCGCCATTTTCGGCACGCCCTTGGCGGGGGTACTGCTGGCCATCGAGCTGCTGCTGTTCGAGTTCCGCGGCCGCAGCTTCCTGCCCGTCGCCCTCGCCGCCGGCACCGCCATGGCCCTTCGCCCGTGCTTCCATGAACCGCTCCCGATGCTTCCGCTGGAGCTCGCCCACCCGCCGGATTGGCTCACCTCGTCGGGCTCCTTCGCCATCGGCACCGGCTGCGGCCTGCTGGCCGTGGTCGTGACGAAGCTGATCTACGCGCTGGAGGATGGCTTTGAAAAACTGCCCGTCCATTGGATGTGGTGGCCGGCGCTCGGCGGCATCGCCGTAGGGCTGATCGGCTGGCTCGATCCGCGCACGCTCGGCGCGGGCTACGAAAATCTCGGCGAGCTGCTCGCAGGCAACCTCCCGCTGGCGGCGATCGCCAGCCTGGCCGCGCTGAAGTTTCTTTCCTGGTGGATCGCGCTCGGCAGTGGCACGACCGGAGGCACGCTCGCTCCGCTCATGACCATCGGCGGCGCGTGCGGCGCGCTGCTGGGCCATGCGCTCCACGGCATTCCCGGCTTTGAAAGCTTCCCCCTCGGCCTCGCCGCGCTGATTGGCATGGCGGCCACCTTCGCCGGAGCGTCGCGCGCGTTCCTCGCCTCGATCCTGTTCGCCTTTGAAGCCAGCCACGCCCCGCACGCCCTCGGACCGCTGTTGCTCGGCTGCGGTGCCGCCGTGCTCGTCTCGCGCGTGCTGATGCGGGAAACGCTCATGACGGAAAAGCTCGCCCGCCACGGCGTGCGGATCCCCAGCGACTACACGCCGGATTTCCTCCACGGTCTACGGGTCGGCGCGCTGATGCAGCCGGCCCCCGTCGTCCGACCGGACGAAACCGTCGCCGCGCTGGCGGCCCGGCTGGCCACGCCCGGGTCACCGTGGCACGACGTCCGGCTGGTGCCGGTCACCGAGGCGAACGGCGCTCTCGTCGCCGTGATTTCCCGCGCCGATCTGTTCGCCGCGCTGGAATCCGCGCCGGAGGCGACGGTGCTCGAAGCCGGCGTGCGCCACCCGGTAACCGCGAGCCCGGAAGAACCGCTCGCCGCCGCCATCGACCGCATGATCGCCCACGGCATCGGCCGCCTGCCGGTGGTGGAACACGGCTCCGCCCGGCTCCTCGGCCTGCTCACGCGCCAGGCGGTGCTGGAAGCCCACCGCCGCGCGGGCGACTGACGCGGCCGGACCCGCGCGTTTCCGGATTCTTGCGTCTGGACTCTTCGGGCGCTTCCCCCTAAGCCGCTCGGCGTCATGAGCGAAGCCGCCACGCCGACCCAACCGCAGTCCACCGAAGCCGAACTGATCGCCGTCCGCCGCGAGAAGCTCGCGAAACTGCGCGAACTCGGGATCGACCCGTACGGCGCGCGCTTCGAAACGACCACCACCCCGGCCGCGCTGCGCGCCGATTTCGCCGAGGGCGTGCAGGTGAAGGTCGCCGGTCGCCTCACCGCGATCCGCACCATGGGCAAGTCGGTGTTCTTCCAAGTCGCCGACATCCACGGCTCGATCCAGGGTTACCTCGGCCTGAAGGAACTTTCCGAAACCGACCTCGCCGCCTGGAAGTGCCTCGACCGCGGCGACTGGATCGGCATCGAGGGCGAAACCTTCGTCACCCGCACCGGCGAACCGACCGTGAAGGTCGCGTCCTTCACCGTGCTGTCGAAGGCGCTGCGCCCGATGCCCGACAAGTGGCACGGCGTGGCCGACCGCGAGACGATCTACCGCAAGCGCCACCTCGACTTGATGGCGAACGAGGAAAGCGCCGCGATCTTCCTCAAGCGCTCGCAGATGATCGCCGAGATCCGCCGTTTCCTCCAGGACCGCGGTTTCCTCGAAGTGGAAACGCCGATGCTCCAGGACGTCGCCGGCGGCGCCGCGGCCCGTCCGTTCGAGACCTTCCACAACGCGCTCGGCATGCCGCTCACGCTGCGCATCGCCCCCGAGCTGTTCCTCAAGCGCCTGCTCGTCGGCGGCTTCACCAAGGTGTTCGAGCTCAACCGCAACTTCCGCAACGAAGGCATCTCCCGCCGCCACAACCCGGAGTTCACCATGCTCGAGGCCTACTGGGCGTTCTCCGATTTCGAGGAGATGGCGAACCTCGTCGAGGAACTCACCTGCTCGCTCGCCGAGAAGTTCTGCGGCGGTTTGAAAATCGAGCACAAGGACGAGGAAGGCAACGTCATCAAGACGATCGACCTGACCCGCCCGTGGAAGCGCGAGAGCTACCACACGCTCATCGCCGGCGCGGCCGGCGACGACTTCTTCACGATCACCCCGCAGCAGCGCCGCGAGCGCTGCGACGAACTCGGCGTGCAGATCTCGCCGGACATGGAGGACCACGAGGTCGTCCAGCAGGTGTTCGAGAAGCTGGTCGAGGAAAAGACCTTCAACCCCTGCTTCGTCACCCGCGTCTCCAGCGAACTCGTCCCGCTCGCCAAGCTCAGCCCGGAAGGCAAGACGGTCGAGGTCTACGAGCTCATCATCAACGGCCAGGAGATTTCGCCCGGCTACTCCGAGCTCAACGACCCGGACATCCAGCGCGAACGCCTTGAGCATCAATCGGGCGAGGAAACGCAGAAGGTCGACTACGATTTCATCGAGACCCTCGAACACGGCATGCCGCCGGCGGGTGGCATCGGCATCGGCATCGACCGCCTGATCATGATGCTCACCGGCGCCGCCAGCATCCGCGACGTCGTGCTCTTCCCGCTGCTGAAGCGGAAAGAAAGCTGAGAGTCGGCAGCGGAGAGCAGAGAGTCAGAGCTCCGTTTCCTGAACGGAGCTCTCACTGGGACCGCGAGCCGCCGAGCTCGCTCTTTCTCTTAACTCTTCGCTCTCAGCTCTCTCCTCCAAGCAATCTGATCCCTTCCGGCTCGATCCGGATCTTCCGCTGCTTGAACAACGCGCCGGCGGCCTGCTTGAAGGCCCGCTTGCTGGCGCCGAGCGCGGCGTGGATTTCCTCGGCGGGCGTGTCGTCGTGCAGCGCCCAGAAGCCGCCGCGCGCCTCCAGCTCCTGGAGGATCTTCGTTTCGAGCGAGATCACGCTCTTGCGCCCCGGCGCTTGCAGGCTGAGGTCGAGTTTGCCGTCGGGCCGGACCTGCGTGACGAAACCGCGCGTCCGTTCGCCCGCGCGCAAACGGCGGAAGACCTCGTTGGCGAAGAGCAGGCCGGTGTGGCGGCCGTTGACGATCGCCTTGTAGCCGAGTTCGGTCTTGCCGTAGAGCAGCAGCTCGACCTCGTCGCCCTCGCGATACGGCGCGGACGTCTGATCGAGGTAACGGCTCAAGCGCCGCGACGCGACGATTCGCCCGGTTTCCTCGTCGACGAAGCAATAGACGACGTAGGACTTGCCGACCTCGAGGCGGTCCTTTTGCTCGCGGTAGGGCACGAGCAGATCCTTCGGCAGCCCCCAGTCGAGGAACGCGCCGACCGGGGTGATCGCGACGACTTCGAGGTAGGCGAACTGGCCCGGCTTGATCTTCGGCTCCTTCAGGGTGGCGACGAGGCGATCCTCGGAATCGCGGTAGATGAAAACGTCGACCGTTTCGCCGATCTGCCATTTGAGCGGCATCTCACGCCGCGGCAGCAGGATTTCGCCCAAGTCGCCGCCATCCAGGAAAATCCCGAACGGTTGTTCCCGTAGCACCCGCAGTTCCGCTCGCTCGCCGATCATCGCCATGCCCGGAGTGTCGGGCAGGGAAGCAGCGGCGTCGAACCCGAAAGGTGGCGCTGCCTCACCGAGGCGGCATCTTGTAGCCGCCTTGGTGACAAGGCGGGCTGGGTGGACGCCCCCCCCCGAAGGCCCGGTCGTCGGGCGAACCAGCCCACCTTTATAAAGGGATGTTTATAAAGGGCGGACACTTTGATGCCTCAAAGCGTGAGCGTGTTTGCATCAACTTCCGCGATGAAGTTCGCGATGCTTTCTAAGCCCCTCTGCCACAGCGATCGAAAGAAACGAGCGTACCAATCGAGAACATCCCTTGAATTTGGCCTTCGCTAAGAACTCGTCACCATGATCTTCGACCATATTGCCGAAACAAGCGTGAACGAATGAATCCGTGATGTTCGTGACCCCGGTAAAATCAAACGTCACTGACTCAATTCGGTTCCAAACGCATTCCACGCGCAGGGAACGAAATTGGTTCCCCAAGTGGCCATCGGCAAGAAAATCGCCGAATTCTTCAACCATTTGGAATTCAAGGTTCATGGCGTTTTTTTGGGGATCTTTGGATGGACTGAAAACCTCTGTTCAGTCCGAAAATATATCGTGGGTGTCAAGGCCTGCCATGCCAATTTCTGCCATCGCAGCCTCATGCATGGCCGCGTAGTCCGCTATTTGATCGCGGTGAAGGGTCAAAGCAACCAGTGTTCCCGGGAAGGAAAGCGCCACTCGCGGGCGAGTTTGTTCGTGGCCGCGAATTTCACGGAACCAACCGGATTCGGTGCCGATGGCAAGCTCCCCACCAGCTTCTTTGGCCAAAATTCTCGTGATCGACAATCCCACCCCTCGATGATTCTGACCGCCATAAGGGTTGAGATTTGGCCGTAACAGGGCACTGGAAACTCCCGGCTGTAAGGCGAGCCGAATGGCTTCGTCCGGCGTCTGAGCTTCGTTTTCCCTTGATGTTCCAGTGAAGCTCATGCGGATTCCTTGTCCATCGTCGGCGACTGCAATGCGGACGAGATTTCGTTGGGGGAAAAACTGTGCACACGCGAAAGCCCGCCCACCAGAGTGATATTTGGCATTCGAGAGAAGCTCTCCTGCCGCGTATTGAAGCGCTTGGAACACGTCGTCGTAGGGAGAAGTACCTGGAAACACACAGTGAGTGATTTCCGAAGCGATGGCGTCGACATTGCCGTGAGCAAAGTTGAGGCTCTTGACTGGAACAAACCTCCCGTCGGCATCATGACGCTGAAATGTTTCGGGTAGATCAATCCCGAGATGCGTCAAGAAATCCATCCTTTGCAGGTAGCCCAAGCTCTCGCACTGATTCAAGCCGCCGAGCGAAACTTTCACTCCTTCTCGCATCCATCGATGACAGCGAGATACAACGGCAACAATGGCCGCGGGTGTCAGAAACTTGACCCGAGAAATATCGATCTGGATTGAATTGTGTCCATCTCCGTCATTTAGCAGGGCGAGCAATGCCGGAAACTGCTCTTCGAAAACCCGATCGGGAAGGGCGATCACCAAGTGACTCATAGGGCGAAGTATCGAAGCTGGCCGAGCGTCTTCAATGTTTCAAGAATCTAGGCGTGCTCCCCAGCAATTGAACTGCCCTCAATACCGCACTATTTTCTCCCCCGCCGGCCCTTCGGATATTTGACCGGGCCTTTCGCCTGACCGGCCTCGGGCGTCCGGCCTTCCTTGAGCGCGACGATCTGGTCGCGGAGGTGGGCGGCGCGTTCGAATTCGAGCCGCGACGCCGCTTCGCGCATCTCCTCTTCCAGCTCGGCGATGACGCGCACCTTGTCGTAGGTCGCCTCGTCCTCGGCCACCAGCGAGACGTTGAGATGCTCGGCTTCCTCGCGCTCCTTCGAGTGCATTTGCAGACTCTCCTGCACCGCGCGTTTCACGCTCTGCGGCGTGATGCCGTGGGCTTCGTTGTACTCCTGCTGGCGCGTCCGGCGGTAGTCGGAGATGTCGAGCAGGCGCTGGATCGAGTCGGTGACGTTGTCGCAGAACAGGACGCACTCGCCGTTGAGGTGGCGGGCGGCGCGGCCGGCGGTCTGGATCAGGCTGGTTTCGTTGCGCAGGAAGCCTTCCTTGTCGGCGTCGAGGATGCAGACGAGCGAAACCTCGGGCAAATCGAGGCCTTCGCGCAGCAGGTTGATGCCGACGAGGATGTCGAAGGTCGCGGCGCGGAGCTGGCGGAGGATTTCCACGCGCTCGACCGCGTCGATGTCGGCGTGGAGGTAGCGGACCTTGAGGCCGGTGCCCTGGAGATACTCGGACAGATCCTCGGCGGTCTTTTTGGTCAGCGTCGTGACCAGCACGCGTTCGCCGCGTTCGACGCGCTGGCGGCAGAGCTCGATCGTCTCGTCGATCTGCCCGCGCAGCGGCCGCAGCTGGATCACCGGGTCGAGCAGGCCGGTCGGGCGGATGATTTGTTCGACCACCAGCGGCCGGCCGCGCTTGGTCGGATCGAACGCGTCGACGGGCTCCGAACCGCCGCTCGGCACGATGTTGAGCTTCGACACATCGATCAGCTTATTGCCGCGCTCGTCGCGGGTTTTCACCGGGATGTAGCGCTTGTTCTCGGGACGCGAGTTGATCAGCTCGAACGGTCCCGGCGTGGCCGACACATAGACGCGCTGGCCGGTCATCTGCATGAACTCGTCGAACTTCAGCGGCCGGTTGTCGAGGGCGCTGGGCAGGCGGAAACCGTGGTCGACGAGCACCGTCTTGCGGCTCTTGTCGCCCTCGAACATCCCGCCGATCTGGGGGATCGTGGCGTGGCTTTCATCGACCAGCAGCAGGAAATCGCGCGGGAAGAAATCGAGCAACGTGTGCGGTCGCGCGCCCGGCTCGCGACCGGTGAGGTGGCGCGAGTAGTTTTCGATCCCCTGGCAGAAGCCCATCTCCTGCATCATTTCGAGGTCGTATTCGGTGCGCATCCGCAGCCGCTGGGCTTCGAGCAGCTTTCCCTCGCCCTCGAACTTCGCGATCTGCGCGTCGAGCTCCTTGCGGATCTCCACGACCGCTTTCCGCAGCTTGTCGCCCGGCGTGACGAACTGCTTCGCGGGGAAGAACGTGTATTTGTCGACGCGCTCGATCGTCCTGCCCGTCAGCGCGTCGACCGAGCTGATGCGGTCGATTTCGTCGCCGAAGAACTCGATGCGGATGGCGGTGTCGTCGAGGAACGCGGGATGGACCTCCACCACGTCGCCGCGCACGCGGAATTTCCCGCGGCCGAAGGCGATGTCGTTGCGCTCGAACAACATCGCGACGAGCGACGCGAGCAGCTCGTCGCGCCGCAGTTCCTGCCCGGTCCACACCGGCAGCATCATGTCTTCGTAATCCTCGGGCGAACCGAGGCCATAGATGCAGGAAACCGAGGCGACCACGATCGTGTCCCTCCGGGTCAGCAGCGAACCCATCGACGACAAACGCAGTCGTTCGATCTCGTCGTTGATCGACGAATCCTTCTCGATGTAGGTGTCGGTCCTCGGGATGTAAGCTTCGGGCTGGTAGTAGTCGAAGTAGCTGACGAAGTATTCGACCGCGTTGTGCGGGAAGAAGTTTTTGAACTCCGAGTAGAGCTGCGCGGCGAGCGTCTTGTTGTGGCTCATGATGAGCGTCGGCTTGCCGGTGCGCGCGATCAGGTTCGCCATCGTGAACGTCTTGCCCGAGCCGGTGACGCCGAGCAGCGTCTGGTGGGCGTTGCCGGCGTGGATCGACTTCACCAGCTTTTCGATCGCCTGCCCCTGGTCGCCCCGGGGTTCGTAGTCGCTGACGAGTTGAAACGGCACGCCCCTCTGTAGCGGTGGAAGCGGACTCCCGCAAGAGGCGCTCAGACGGGATAAATTCGGAGAAACTCCTCCAGCTCGGGGCTGGGCCGGCAGAGGATCACGTCGAACGGCTGGAGTTCGCCGTCGGTGAGGTAGCAGTTCCGGCTGGCCGCATCGATCGCGATGACCTGGAAGGCATAGTTGTAAAAAACCAGATGGCCGGAAGGATCATTCAGCCGTGTCCAGCCGGCGGCGCGGAAATAGCGTTCGATGTCACGCGGCTCGGCGGGCTCGCCATGGTACTGCGGTTGGGTGATGCCGAACGAAAGCGCGCCATCCGGCCACTCGATCAGGGAGGCGAGACGTGCGTCATCACCGAATACTTCATTATTCAGCGACCAGCGTTCGAGGTATTCGAGCGGCGTGGCCGGCACGAATTCGATCGCTTGGCGAACGGTCGGTTCACCGCGCAAATTGGGAACCGAATGCGACAGCACGGCTGGCGTGCGCCCGAAGACGGGAGGAACGGTGGTTTTGTGGTAGCGCCCGTCGGCCGGCGAAAAGTCGACGAAATGTTCGCTGCCGATCCACAGGCCGGGTTCTGCAACTTGAAGTTCCTCCCAACTGAAGGGGGCGATCTTCAGGATGCCGAGCTCGTCAGCCAAAGCACGCGCTCGCTCGGCTTCGACTTGGATGCGGCCGGGCCGGTCAGGCCCATCGCCTTCGCCGTCGTGCGCGCAGCGGTCGCGTAATCGCTCGAGGAAGGTTTCAAGCGAATCGGGCGAACCGCCGAAACCGCGGGCTCCTCTTCCCGCAGGGAAAGGGTTGGCGGATTCTGGGGCGTTTTTTTTTCCCGGCTCACGTGGACTTCAGCATAACCCGATGCGGAGCCGCGTCAACGTCGCGCCCGGACTGGCCAAGCGGCGGTTCGCCCGGCAGGCTGCGGCATGGCTTTCACCCTGCATCCCCGGCTGGCGAACGGGACGTTCGAGCTCGGCCGGATCGGCATTTCCCGGTTGCTGTTGAAGAACAACGCGCTGTTCCCCTGGTTCCTGCTGGTGCCGGAGGTGGAGGAAGGCGTCGAGGACCTGCACCAGCTCGACGAGGCGTCATACGCCGACGTCACCGCGGCGATCCGGCGGGTTTCCCGGTTCATCGCGGATCATTTCCAGCCGGAGAAGCTCAACGTCGCGAGCATCGGCAACCAGGTCCGGCAGATGCACGTCCATCTGGTCGGCCGTTCGCCCGCCGATCCGGCGTGGCCGGGCACCGTATGGGCGTTCGAGGGGAAACAACCCTATGAGCCCGGACGTGTGGAGGAAATCCGTTCGGCCGCCGCGCAGGCGTTCGGCTGGGAGCGATCCGTCTGAATCCCGAAAGAGTAACCACGAAAGGCACGAAAGTTCACGAAAAACGGACGAAGCGCTTGGCTCATCCTTTCGTGAACTTTCGTGTTTTTCGTGGTTCCCGTCTTCCCATTTAGCCTCAGACGATCTTCAGGCGGGCGAGGTCCTGGGTGTCGATCAGGCCGACCGCCTTGCCCGCGGCGTCGAGCACGACGACGTCGTCGATGCGGTTGTCGCCGATGGTTTTCACCGCTTCCACGGCGAGCGATTCGGCCTGCACGCTGACCGGCTTGCGGGTCATGAACTCCGCCACCGGGCGATCGCCGATGAGCGGATCCTGCTGGAAACAGCGGGCGAAGTCGCCGTGGGTGAAGATGCCGGCGAGCGTGCCGTCGTCGCGCACGATCAGGCAGGCGCCGGTGCGGGCGCGGGTCATCGCGAACAGCGCGTCGCGCACGGTGGCGGATTCGCCGGCGGTGGCCACGGCGTCGCCGCTGCGCATGATGTCGGCGACCTTGGTGAGCAGGGCGCGGCCGAGCGAGCCGCCGGGGTGGAAGCGGGCGAAGTCCTCCTCGGTGAAGCCGCGGGTTTCGAGCAGCACCATCGCCAGCGCGTCGCCCATCACCAGCATGGCGGTGGAGGACGAGGTCGGCGCGAGGTTCAGCGGGCAGGCCTCGCGTTCGACCGAGGTGTCGAGCGTGACGTCGCTGTGGGTGGAAAGGGTGGAGGCCGGCTTGCCGGTGAGCGCGATGAGCCGGACGTCGAAGCGCTTGATGAACGGCAGCAGGTCGAGCAGCTCGCTGGTTTCGCCGGAGTAGGACAGGGCGATCACCGCGTCGCCGTCGGACAGCAGGCCGAGGTCGCCGTGCAGGGCGTTCTGCGAATTGAGCACGACGGCGGTGGCGCCGGTCGAATTGAGCGTGGCGGCGATCTTGTGGCCGATGTTGCCGGATTTTCCGATGCCGATGACGACGATCTTGCCTCGGCGGTCGAGGGTTTCCTTGAGAAAGCCGACGGCGTCGACGAACGCGCCGTCGAGCCGCGCGGAGAGCCGCTGCAGCGCGTCGGTTTCGATCTCGATGACCCGGCGGGCTTTTTCAATCGCGTCCATGGGCGGGAAGATGAACGGCGGAAGCGCTCCGGCCAACCTCGAACATTGCATGGCGGGGGAATGGCGGGACAGAGTTCCGGCGTGGCCGAAACCGGGCAAATCCAGGCGGACTCGAAGCGGGAAATGCTGAGCGGCATCGCCCTGCTCGGCCGGGGCGAATGGCGCGGCGCGCTGGCGTGTTTCGAGCGGGCGATCGCGCTGCGGGAAACGTTGCCGTGGCGCGACGACCCGGAATCCGCCTGGGTGCTGGCGGCGGCGTGGTTGAACCGTAGCGACGCGCTGCGCGGGCTCGGCGAGGCCGGCCGTTTGCCCGAGGTGGTCCGTTCGCTGGATCGCGCGATCGAGGCGATGGGTTTCGTCCCCCTGGCGGAACACCCGGCTTTCGTCGAGCGGCTGATATTGGCCTGGCTGAACCGCGGCACGGCCTGCGGCGAGGCGGGCGAAACGGAAGCGGCACTGGAAAGCTTCGCCCGGGCGGAAAGCCTGCTGGCCGAGTGGGGCCGCGACGTCACTCCACAACGGCGGTTTCTCCACTCGATGTTGCAGGTGAACCGCGCGCGGGTGCGGCTCGACGCCGGGCAAATCGACGAGGCGTGGAACGACGCGCGGACCGGCTTGGAAAGCCTGCGCGCGCTGGAACCGGGCGAAGGCGAGATCGCGCAAGCCGGCGTGCGGGCGCGCAGCGTATGGTGCCAGGTCTTGGCCGCCTTGCTCGACCGGCCGGACGGCGCTGAGCGGGCGGGCGATTGGATCGCCGCGGCGACCGATGCGGCGGAAGAAGCGCTGGCCATCGTCAAACGGCGCGGCCTGGCCGAGCCTTGGGTGGCGGATCTGATCCGCTACGGGGCGAAGATCTATCGGGACTGCCAGCCGCAGTTTTTGCGCGAGTTCATCGACGAATGGCTGGCGGCGGACAGCCCGCTGGAGGGCGATGAACCGCTGCGCGCCGAGATGCGCGATGTGCTGCAAGTGGCGCGGGCCGAGGCCGAGGCGCGGCTGTTGCTCGCGCCGCACGACGATGCGGTGGCACAGCGCGAAATGCGGATCCTGCGGGCGCTGGGTGGCTGACGCCCGTCAGGTCAGGAAAACCGGCAATTCCGGCCGGCAGCAGAAGCGCAGCGGGATGAGCGACGAGCCTAGCCCGCGGCTCACGTAGATCCGGCCGGCAGGCGCTTGGTAGAGCCCTTCCACGTAGCGGCCGACGCGATCGGGCAGATGCAGCGGCGGCAAGCCGGGGATCCGGCACTGGCCGCCGTGCGAATGGCCACTGAGGATCAGTCCATATGGCTGGCTCCGGCGTTCGTCCGCCACCAGCGGGTAATGGCATAGCAGCAGGGTCGGCCGGGTTTCCCGCACCGCCAGCCCCGCCACGCCGAAGGTGCCATGAATCGCGATCCCGGCGTGTTCGATCCGCTCGCCCAGCAGCCAGGCGCCACCGGTGGCAGCGAAGGCCGTGCGGCAAAGGGCGATCGAGCGACCGTCGAGCGGATCATGATTGCCCGGCACCGCGAATACCGGCGCGTCCAACCGTTGCAGCACCTCCAACGCCTCCGGCAGCAAGCTCGTGTTCTTGCGGTCCATCAGGTCGCCGGTGAGGCAGACGAAATCCGGTTTCCGCGCGTTGGTGGCGGCGACGACCGCTTCCAGCCGCGTCCGATCGCCGCGATAATGCAGATCGGTCAGGTGGGCGACGGTTTTTCCCCACGCCAGCGGGCGCAGGTCCACCGGATGCACGTCGAACCAGCCCGGCTCGACCGCCACGGCATCCAACGCACCGATCGCCCCGCAGGCGAACGCGGCGCGTTGGAGAAACTGGCGGCGGCTGACGGACACCCCGGCAGACTCGCACAATCCGGGCCGCCCGCGTGTGAAAAGCCCGTGAAGAAATCCAGAACCCGCGGCCTCAATGCCCGCGCCAGAACGCGAACGCGCAGACGATCACCGCCGCGCCATACAGCAGACCGGCGGCGCTCAGCAGGCTCCAGCGTTTCGCGTTCGCGGTCGCCCACGTCACCGCGTCGCGGAACAAATACGGCATGCCGACGCAGAACATCGAAGCGATGATCATCGCGTAGGCGTAAGCCGGAATCAGCAGGCGCGTGGCCGGATCTTTCAGGAAGGCCGCTTTCAGCAGCGGCGCCGCCAGCAGCAGCCCGACCAGCCCCAGCGCGCGCACGGCCAGGAAATCCTTCACGCTCATCGCCACCATCACCAGCGCGACGGGCGTCAGCAGTCGCAGTATCGGTTTGGCGTTGTTGAACTCGCCCAGATCCATCGCCAGCCTGCCGAACGGGCCGCCTTCCGGCGCGATCAGCAGCCAGAACCCCAGCAGGCCCACGGCGAGCAGGATCTGGCCGAGCGTCTGGTTGCGCGGGAAACGCACGAGAAAATCCCGCGCGGCAACCGGCTTGAGCAGCATCCAGGCGTGCGACGCCACCAGACCCGCGCCCAGCGCCAGCCCGGTGCCGAACAAAGGCAGTTGCTCGTAAGGATGCATGCCGTCCATGTGTGCGCGAGGTTCAGCGAGCGCCCCGCCACCGGCAAGGCGGAAAAAACGCCGTTCCGGCCGCGGCCTAACCGCGACGGAATCTTCTCACGGCTTCAACGCGTGCTCCGCCACCTTGCGCAGGATCAATGGCGTGCTTTCCTCGCCCGCCAAACGCGCGGCCAATTCCCGCGATTCTTTCCCGCCGCCTTCCGTGGCGATGCTCAAGGCGGTGGAGCGCACCGCCAGAGTGGCGTTCGGACTTCCCGCCAATTCCAACGCTTTTTCCCTTACCCGCGCGAGATCGTCCGCCCGCCCGTCCCGTTGATAACCGTTGTTCAACGCGATCAGCGACGTGCCGGGTGTGGTCGAATCCGCTGTTTCCACCCCGCGCCACAGGGCGGTTTCGATTTCAGGCTGCGCCCCGTTCTGCTCCCACCAATGCCCGAGGTGCTGCATGATGTAATCCCGCACCACCGGGTCGGTCGTCGGCTGGAACGCGGCTTCGGCCAACGCCGCCGCTAGGCCTTTCCACGGCGGGTCTTGCAAACGCAACGCCGTCAGCAGCTCGTCCGACAGCCACTGCATCGAGCCCTTGCCGATTCCTTCCGGCACCTGCTCGCCCGCCAGAAACGCCAGCGCGGCTTCGCGCTCGGCCGACGTCAGTGAAGCCCCGCGCAAGGCCTGGACCTCCGCCACCCACGGATCGACCTTCACCCCTTTGCGGTCGAACTGGAACGCCGGGCGATTGGGTTCCGCCGCGGCTTGCTCGCTATCAGCCAGACGTGCTTTTGACGCCGCCCGTGCCGGGCCTTGCGGGCGATCCACCATCCCGTCATGAGCAGGACGTGGCCGCGGTCCTTCACGCTCGGTCCACGAGGACGGAGCCTCAGGCGGCTTCTCGGTCGCGAGCTTCCACCCAAACCAAGCCCCCGTCCCAAGCGCCGCAAGGGCCAACAAGCCCACCGCCCAGCTCCAAAACCTTCGAGAATTCTTCATCGGAACAAAGATCATGCGGCCCGCCGCGGACGATCGAAACAGTCAAATGTCAAAATGCGCGGACCGACCCCATTTACAGCCTCCTTTCACCGACCTCTTTCATCCCCCTCACTTAGCCATCATCCTCAAACCCCGAAGTATTTGTTCCGCATAACGTCTCTCTGCATTTGGAAGATCCACCAACAACATGTCGATTTTTGATACAAATTCCTTTCTAAGATCTCCAAACTTGTTGAATATATCGATATTCTTGGCGTTTTGCTTCAATGCTTTTTCGTAGGCCGCTCTGTCATCTGGATCCGCGATGGAATCAGGAGCAATCCCTGGCATATAGGCATGACCAGATCTCCCAACGAACGCCAGATTCATGGTGGGCTGGGGAAGACCCTCCAGCATAGAATCTATAGAAACCACAACATCTATACAAGAAAGAAGAATTATCGTTGGCGAGGATTCGCGAGCGGACAAACCCCTACATTCATTCGCTTTTTTTTCAATAACATTCTGAAGCGAAAAATCATCATCCTGAGCCCAAGCAAGCGAACAAAAGAAAAAGAATAGAAATATTTTTATGACGCCTTGCATAATCATGATTTAGTTGGTCGATTGTGTAATTGTTGCCCCGGCTTTGGAAACAGAAAGCACTCCACTATTTCCTTCGCCCGCCAAATTAGCAACATGAATTACCGGATATGGGAATTTTTCTATTTTGCCATTTATGTGATAAGACCACGGTATCTCCCATATAAAATACCCGCCCCAATAAGGTGCACCTTTAGTTTCAAGCCCAACAGTATCCGGGGCTCGCGCTTTAGTGCCTTTGCCTTCAACATGCATAGACATCCCAATCGGCCATGACGACGGCTCGTGATTTCGAGGCGCCATATAAGAAAGATAACCATCAACATTTGGTTTACACCCACCTTCCGATACGCTTATTTTCTCAAAATTCACATCCGACGGAAGAATATAAATAGTTGTGTGCATGAATGCAGCCAAAGGATCCGCGCTCGCCTTCTTAGTGCTCGATTTCTCCATATACACTCCGTTTGGAGCCACTATTTCAAATGAAATACTTGTATCCGTCTCGCCCTCCTTGCATGACGCCTTTATTTTGACATTAGAATCAGGAACATCGGGAGCAGTATAATTCACTGTCACTCCTTCGTTGGATGACAAGGAGCCCCCCCACTTTCGATGCTCCAATTCGCATCGTGATCCGGGCTCAGTGTCAGCTTTACAACTTCTCCGACACCCAATCTTGTCCTTGCCCTATTTTGTGGGGACGTCACCTCAGTCTCACTTTGAATCGAATGCGCCATTGGGTGATTTTCACCGAAACACAACGACGATAACCCAACCAGCAGAAATAGCAATTTATTCAACATGCTCACTATCGTATTTATTGAAAATAGGCGATTCTTTTCCCGGATTGCCAGATACTGGTGCGATGGCAGTTCGAGCCCGCAGTTCCCGCTTTGATGAAATTTAACACTGTTTCTCCTTCTGCGGAGAAGTCCTCGGGCAATTCAAGGGTTTTTATCCGGCTGCCATCGCCAAAAAAAACGCCGGATATGAAAATATCGAATTTCACTGACGCATCTTCATGTAAGCCATTGACAATAACCGGCATAATCGCAGCATAAGTGTTATTCCCGAGATTTTCTTTGAACATCACGATCGTATCTCCACCACTCCTCACCCGCATGGCGCGGTAGGGCACGGTGGCGAGGATGGGGCCGGTGGTGCCGCCGAGGCGGAAGGCGGCGGCGCGGTCACTGAGGGTGTTGTTGCGTAGGACGTGGTGCTCGGCTCCGGTGCCGTCGGTGGGGGTGCCTTGGATTTCGAGGCGGGAGTCGAGCTGGTGGACGACGCCGTTCGGCAGGGCCGGGATGTCGACGTCGCGGTATTGGCCGACGACGGTGATGGGGCTTTCCATCACGGGCGCGGCGACGACGGTGACGGCGAGGGTGCGCTGGGTGGTGGTGCCGTCGGCGGCGGTGTGGAGGACGGTGACGGGGATGGTCCCGGGCTGGTCGAAACGGTGGACGTGCGCTTGGTCGCCGGTGAGGGCGATGGAGTTGCCTTCGACGCTGAGGGTGGCCGTTTCACCGGTGCCTTCGCCGGCGGATTGGAAGGCGGCGAGCTTGAGGGAATCGCCGGCGCGGAGCAGGAAGGGCTCGGCGGCGGTGAGCAGGTTGGTTTTGGTCCAGGCGATTTCGCGCTGGGCGGTGAGAGCCCCGTTTTCGAGGGACGCGGCGAGCGGCGTCGGTTGGTCGGCGTCGAGCGGCAGGTCGAAGTACCAGCGGTCGTCGGGCGCGGCTTGAACGGCGAGACCATTCACGGTGGCGAGCTGCGGCCAGCGGGTTTTGCCTTCGAGGCAGACGGGGGAAACCGGGCTGCCGACGGGAGCTTCGACGGTGTTGCGGGCGGCGAGCTGGAGGTCGACCCAATCCGGGCTGCCGTTGGCGTTGGCATCCGTGCCCCGGGCGGCGAGCACCTGGAGGGAATCCACGCGGACGCGGCGGAAGTAGTGCGAGTTGTCCAGATAGACGCGGAGGGTGTTCGCACCGGCGGGGAGCCAGGGGGTGAGAACCTTGGCGTGGACGCTGGCAGCGGCTTCAGCGCTGACGGTGACGCGCTGGAAGTCCTTGCCGTTGACGGTGAAGACCCATTCGTAGTCCTTGGAAACTCCAGCGTCGGTGACCGGGGTGAAGGTCAGGTCGAGCTGGTAAAGGCCGGCCGTGGGGAGATTGACGGCGTAGTCCAACCAGCCGCGGACGTCGGTTTGGCGGGCTTTGTCCGCGTCCTGGGTCCAGGCGGGCGAGGCGGCGGCGTAGGCCGAGCCTTGCAGATTCGCCACGCTTTCGAACGCGGCGGCATCTGCCACCAACGCCTGAGTACCGGCGAGGGTGATTTCCTCCCAGTCGCTCATGCCGTCGCCATCGGTGTCGGCGAGATTGGCACGGGTGCCGGCTTTCCACTCGGCGAGGTTGCTGAGACCATCGCCGTCGGCGTCGCCGTTAGGACCGTTTTTCGGATCGATCCGGCCGTTGTCGGTGGGATCGAGACCGTTGGCGAGCTCCCAGGCATCAGGCAGGTCGTCGTCGTCCTGGTCGTCGGCGGTGGGAAAGAAAGGCGTGATGGCCGAGGCGGGGAGGATTTCCCGCGTGCCGCCGGGTGCCTGCCAAGCGATGGCGAGGTGGTCGTCATTGCCGCCCTCTTTGTGCAACGCTTCGATGTAGTAGCGGGAGCCTGCGGTGAGATGGAGGGTGACGGATTTTTGGGAGGGGGCGTTGTCCCAGGCGTAACGGGGCACCCAGCCTTCGACGTTGGCGATGAGCTGACGATCGCGCTTGGCCTCGCCGGGCGAGAGCCAGAGCTGGGAATAGTCGTCGGAGGCGATCCAGAACGTGTAGTCGCCGGTGGTGGGCGCGGTGAGGTAGCCGCGGACACGGCGAGCGTAGGCATCGCCGGCGTTCCATCCGAAGTCGGAGGAGGCCACGAGGGTGCGGGAATCGGCGGGGGCGAGGAAGCGCGGCGAGTCGGTGAAGTCGGTGAGCGTTTTCCCGGGGAGATTCCACCAGATTTCCTGAGTCCAAGCCCCTGAATAACCGTTGGCGACCTGCGGATCGGTCCCGAGCTTGTATTCGAGGAGATTAGGAATGAGGTCGTGGTCGGGGTCGGCCGCGGCGTCGTTCACCGCGGGGTCGAGACCGTGCTGGATTTCCCAAGCGTCGGGCATATCGTCGCCGTCGGCATCGGCCGCGTCACGCACGTGGCTGGCGAGGGCGGAGCCGGGGATGACCTCGATCGTGGTGGAGCCGGGCTTTTGCCAGCCGATGGCAAGATTATCGCCGCCGCCATCTTCCTTCAGCCAGGCTTCAAGGTAGTATTTTTTCCCCGATTTGAGGGAAATCGGAACGGATTTCTGGGTGGCGGACTTGGTCCATTCGCGGGCTTTCGTCCAAGTGCCGTTGAAGGCGATTTTTTGTTTCGCGAACTGGCTTTCGCCGGTGGAGAGCCAGAGTTCGACTTCGTCGTCACCGGCGATGTAGAAGGTGTAGCTACCGGTGACGGGCGGCAGCAGTTGGCCGCGCAGGCGGGCGGTGTAGGAGTCGGCGCGGTTGGCCGGGGTTTCGGCCGAGCCGACGAATTCCGCCCAGTCGGGTGCTTGACCGGATTTCGGGTTGAGGAAGTGGGTCGCAAGCTTTGCGCTGGGGATGCCGAGCCAGGTGTCGAGGGAAAGGGAGCCTTTCAGGCCGGCGCGTTCGTAGGGATTGGTGCCGTAGCGGGATTCCTCGTAGTTGGTGTAGCCGTCCTGATCGGGGTCGGCCAGCGGGTGCTGGTCGGGGTGAAGCGTGCCGTTGTCGGCGAGATCGAAGCCATAGGTCGTTTCCCAAGCGTCGGAGAGATCGTCGTTATCCGCATCGTCGGGATCGACGGTGAAGGACTCCAGCGCGGAGGCGGGGATGAGCTGGCGAACGCCGCCCGGGGTTTGCCAGGCGATGGCGAGGTGGTCGCCGCCGCCGGCTTCCTTGTGCAGGGCTTCGATGAAATACTTTTGGCCCGCTTCGAGATGCACCGGGGCGGACTTCTGCGAGGGTTTCGCGTCCCACGCCTGCGCGCCGACCCAACCGGTAAGAAAGGCGATTTTTCCGCGATTGAATTTCGACGCGTCGGAGGAAAGCCACAACTCGGCGGTATCGTCGGCGGCGATCCAGAAGGTGTAGTCTCCGGTGACCGGAGCGGTGATGTAGCCACGGACACGCGAGGCGTAGGAGTCGCCGATGTTGGAGGGAGCGGCCGAGCCCGAGAAAGTCGACACCTGGTTGGCCGGCCGCCAATAGCGGGGGTTGGAGGTGAAATCGGCAACCGCGCCACCGCTCATGCCGGTCCAGATTTCACGGGTCAGCTTCCCGGCCTCACCCGCGTGGAGCGGACCGACGGCGGTCAGCACCGCGCATGAAATCAATGCCCGACGGCGCCCTGTTAGATGAAAGTTTCTCATTGGCGGCGGGAGAAAAGCCCCCCCCCCCACCGATCACGTCAAACACAAAAATCAAAACCAACCTCGAAGAAACACCGAAAGCATTGCATATCAGGAGCTCAAGCCTGCCAACCGATGACGCGTCTTGCGGGATCGACCCTCCACTGAACGCCTCGAACAGGCGCCGCAGCCCCGTCAGCACAGCCGCGCCTTTTAGGGATCTCGCGGCCAACGGCCCCATAAATGAGGAAAACGGGACCACTTGGCCGGTTTTGTCCAACGCAGCGGATTGCCGTCAGATAAACGATTCTCTATCTAACGGATATTTGATGAAAACCCGTCCCTCCCCCCTGTTTCGCGCGACCCTCTGGTTCCTCGCCGCCCCCGCCCTCGCCCCCGCCGCCACCCAGACGTGGTGGGATGCCGGCCCGAGCAACTCGTGGACCACCAGCGCGGCGAACTGGGACGCCGGCTCGGTCTGGACCAACGGCAATGACGCGGTATTCGGCGGCGCGGGCGAAACGATCGAGGTCGACAGCACGGTCACCTTCCGCAACCTGACCTTCCAAACCGGTGGCTACACGATCGCCGACGCCACCAACAACGGCACGCTCACCCTCACCGCCAACGGCACGATCCAAACCGCCGCCGGCACCACGACGATCTCCGAGGTGATCGGCGGGTCCTTCGGCCTGACCAAAACCGGCGACGGCACCCTGCTGCTGACGGCGTCCAACGGCTATACCGGCGCCACCACGGTTTCCGCCGGCAAGCTGACGCTGGGCTTCAGCCTGGTCTCCTCCAACGTCGTGAACTCGTCGTCGAACTTGGCGCTCGCCGGCGGCAAACTGGAGCTCAGCAGCGCCGCGGTGCTCGGCCTCAACAGCCAGACGTTCAATGCCACCACGCTCACCGCCGGTACCGGCTCGCAGGTGATCATGACCCAGAACGGCCTGGGCACCCTCAGCCTGACCCTGGGCGCCATCACCCGCAACTCGCAGTCGGCAATCGATTTCAACAACCCCGGCGGCACGATCTCCACCAGCACCGGCAGCGCGGGGTCGATGCTGCGGGCGAGCAACGGCCAGGCCTACGCCACCGTCAATGGCGGCGCGGACTGGGCGGCGAAAGGCACCTTGCTGAACTCCGGCAACATCGTCGCCTTCAGCTCGGTCGGCAGCTACACCGCGAACACCGCCGGCGGTTTCAGCAACAACGCGAACATCGACATCGCCAGCGGCATAGACACCACCATGTCCGCGGACACTTCGGTGACGAGCCTGCGCTTCAACGTGAACCAGGCGCGCACCGTGACCCTCGGCAGCGGCAAGAACCTGACGGTCACCGGCGGGATCCTGGTCACCAACCAATCGAACGCGTCCGGCGGTACGACCTTCACCGGCGGCAACCTGCGCGCGGGCTCCACCGCGAACGAGCTGGTCATCCACAACTACGGCGGCACCGGACTGAACATCGGCTCGGCCATCGTCGACAGCACCGGCGGCGCCAGCTCGCTGACGCTGGCGGGCACCGGCGTCACCACCTTGACCGGGGCGAACACGTTCACCGGCCCAACCGCCGTGCTGGGCGGCACGCTGGCGGTGAACTCGGGAGCCCAGTTCGGCTCCGCGACAACGGTCAACAACGGCGCGACGCTGGCCGGCGACGGCACGTTCGGCGGCGCGGTGAGCGTGGCCGGCATTCTTTCGCCCGGCGCCACCGCCGGCACCTCGGCCGGCACCGTGACGTTCCAGAACGGCCTCGCCCTCACGGCCACCGGCCATGTTTCCTGGCAGTTGAACGCCAACTCGACGAGCGGCGGCGACATGGTGAGCATCACCGGTGGCAGCTTCACCGCCGCGTCCGGGGCGATCGTCGACCTCGGCTTCGGCGGATCGGTCAATTTCGGCGACAGCTTCTGGAATAGCGCCCGCCAGTGGACGGTGGTCGACCTCGGCGGCACCGCGACCGACGGACTGTCCGGCGGCGCGCTGGCGCTCGGCACGATCACCGGCGGCACCGGCAGCTACACCTCGGAAGGCAGCTTCTCACTGCTCAACCAGAGCGGCGACCAGGTGCTGGCGTGGACCCCGATCGCCGTGCCAGAGCCCTCCACCGTCCTGCTCGGCGGCTTCGGTGTTCTGGCACTGCTCCACCGCCGGCGCTGATCAGGCGCGGCGGAACAACACGTCGAGCTCGTGCGGCGTGACGATCCGCCATTCGCCCTCGGGCAAATCGTCGGGCAGGCTCAAGCCGCCGATGGCGATGCGCTTGAGCGCGGTCACGTGGTTGCCCGCGGCGGCGAACATCCGGCGCACCTGGTGGTAGCGGCCCTCGTGCAGGGTAATGAGCGCCTCCTTTTCGCCCAGCACTTCGAGCTCCGCCGGCAGCAGCGGTTTGCCCTCGTTGCGCAGCGTCAACGTGCCGCTGGCGAACAACTCGCCCTCGTGCCCTTCGAGCGGGCGATCGAGCGTGACGTGGTAGACTTTGCCGAGGTTGTGCTTCGGGTGGATGATCTTGTGCAACAGCGGACCGTCGTCGGTCATCAGCAGCATCCCGGTGGTGTCCTTGTCGAGGCGGCCGACCGGGTTGAGGCCCGGGTTGCGGTGCTCGAAACGGGCCGGCAGCAGGTCGTAAACGGTCGCCTCCGGATCCTCCGTGCTGCACGCGTAGCCGTCGGGCTTGTTGAGCAGGATTGTCAGCGGCGCGGTTGGGTCGAGCGGTTCGCCGCGGTAGCGGATCCGGTCGTGCGGGATGAGATCCTTTTCGCCCAGCACCTTGCCTTCGTCGTCGGTGACGAAGCCGGCTTTGATCAGGCGCTCGACTTCACGGCGCGAGCCGTAGCCGAGGTTGGCGAGGTGTTTGATGAGTTTCACGCGTTCAGGCGGGTGAATTGGCCGCGGAGGTATTTGCAGAGGAACGGCGCGGCGGCGCGGTCCGGCGTCCAGCCGTTCGCCCGGCCGTAGTCGATGGCCGCCTCGATCATCGCCTGGTTGACGATTCGCGGCAGCTCGGCGACCAGCGTCTGGCCGTTCACCGAGGCGCTCATCTCGATCTGCAGCTCGGTTTTGCCGTCCTTTTGCTGCATGTACCAGAGATACTGAGTGTCCCGGTAGTTTTTGCGCGTGGCTTTGTTGCGAGGGAAAGGGGGCATGGAGGGAAGAAAATCCGAATGACTAAATCCTAAATTCCAAACGAAGAGGGTGGCTCAAGCCGTCCATGGGTTGAGCGTGCGGACTTCGGGCGGGAAATCGGAGGTGTTGCGGGTGACGACAATGAGCCGGTGTGCGAGCGCCGTCGCGGCGATCAGGCTGTCCATGACGCCCAGATTCAACCCTTTTGCTTCGTGGAAGGCATAGAATTCCCCCCAGGCTTTGAGCACTGCCGCATCCAAGGGCAGGATGTCGTCCGCAAACTCCAGTTCCACCCGCTCCGCCCATGCGGCCAGAGCGCTCCGTCGTTTTCCCGGCGGCAGCAAATGGATGCCCTTCCAGATTTCACCGAGCGTCACCGCCGAGATCTGCGACTCGGCCGAGTGTGCCTCGCACCATGCCCACACGCCGGCGTCGGGATTCCGCGCGGTCGACTCGCATACGACGTTGGTGTCCAAAAGGTAAATCATGCGGACATTCAGTCGAAGCGCAGACTACGGGCGGGCTGCTTCAGGCGTTCGCCCACCACGCCGGATAAATCCTCGGGGCAGGCGCGGAGCGCTTCGAACAGCGTGCCTTTCGGCCGCTGCAGCTTGCGGTATTCCTCGGCGGCAACGATCACCACGGCGGGTTTGCCATGCTTGGTGACGGTCTGCGCACCCTGCTTGAGCGCGCATTCCACCACCTCGCTGAAGTGGTTCTTCGCTTCCTGCAACTGCCAGACTTTGGCCATGAGTCCAGAATAGCCCCAGATTCTGGCCAGTCTAGACAGAATCAGACCTTCGCCAGCACTTCTTCGAACACGCCGAGCGTGTCGTCGAGGTCCGCTTCGGTGTGGGCGAGCGAGAGGAAGCCGGTTTCGTAGGGCGAGGGGGCGAGGTAGATCCCCTTGGCAAGGCAGCCCCAGAAGAACTTTTTAAACAGGGCGAGGTCCTGCTTCATCACGTCGTTGACGTTCACGATCTCGCGGTCGGTGAAGAACAGGCAGAACATCGAGCCGACGCGGTTGAGACGGTGCGGGATGCCCTTTTCCGTCATGAGCGCGCGCAGGCCGGCCTCGAAGTGCGCGCCGAGCTGTTCGAGCCGGCTGAAGCCGTTCGGCGCGGACGGGTCGTGCGGGCTGGAGCCGGCGAGCTGCTTGAGCTGGGCGAGGCCGGCGGCCATCGCCAGCGGATTGCCCGAGAGCGTGCCGGCCTGGTAAACCGGGCCGACCGGCGCGATCAGGTCCATCACGTCGGCTCGGCCGCCGAAGGCGCCGACCGGCAGGCCGCCGCCGATCACCTTGCCGAAGCAGCTGAGGTCGGGCGTCAGGTTTTCCAGCCCCTGCACGCCGGCCTTGCCAAGGCGGAAGCCGGTCATCACCTCGTCGAAAATGAGCAGCGCGCCGTACTGCTTCGTGATCGAGGAAAGCCGCTGCAGGTAGCCGGGTTTCGGGAACACGAGGCCGGCGTTGGCGGGGTAGGACTCGACGATAATGGCGGCGATTTGTTCGCCTTGTGCGGCGAAGACGGCTTCCAGCGCTTCGAGGTCGTTGTAGGGCAGGACGATCGTTTTCTCGGCGAACGCGCGGGGCACGCCGGCGGAGTCCGGCTCGCCGTGAGTCAACGCGCCGGAACCGGCGGCAACGAGCAGCGAGTCGCTGTGGCCGTGGTAGCAGCCATCGAACTTCACGATGTAGTCGCGCTTGGTGAAGCCGCGGGCGAGGCGGATCGCGGACATCGTCGCCTCGGTGCCGGAGTTGGTCATGCGGACCTTTTGGACCGACGGCACCCACTCGGTGATGGTGCGCGCCATTTCGACCTCGAACGGATTCGGAATGCCGAAGGAAATGCCGTTTTTCGCGACCTCGTGGATCGTGTTGGTCACCACTGTCGGCGCGTGGCCGAGGATGTTCGGCCCCCACGAGCCGATGTAGTCGATGTAGGTCTTGCCGTCGACGTCCTCGATCCGGCTGCCCTTGGCACGACGGACGAAGAACGGCTCGCCGCCGACGTTGCGGAAGGCGCGGACGGGTGAGTTCACGCCGCCCGGGATGAGCTCCTTGGCGGTGGCGAAGAGTTTTTGCGAAAGCGGGCCGGTCGCGGATTCCATGGCGGCGCGATTTGAAGCGGGAAAGCGGAGGCGATGGCAGTCTTTTTTCGGCCTCCCGGCACGGGCGGCCGCCGGGCCGGAAACGCCACCCGATCAACTCACAAGTCCTTTTAATCGAGGAAGATGAAGCGAAAAAACTGCGCCAGATCCGCAGTTCACGCATGCATGGTGGATTCACCGTGCTACGTTTTTTACCCCATGAATGCCGTAATCCACGATGAGGCTTCGGGACATGAGCATGAAGCGCTCGCCAGCTTCGGCACGCAGAACACGTGCCGCGGCAGCGATGACGATTTCGCGATCCACGAACGAGCGGCCGACGTGATGATCCAGCTGCGGAAGAAAGGCATCTTCGCGCACTTGGAAAAGCACGTCGACGCCTCGGGCGAGCATGTCGATGTCGTCAAAGATCTGTCGACCGGTACGCCGGTACCGCCGGGCGAATGAACCGAAGCGTGCTCAAGCCCCCGCGATTTCCGCCGGAGTCAGCGCCCGCCACGCGCCGGGCGCGAGGTTCTCGGGCAGGAGGATCGCGCCGATGCTCTCGCGGTGGAGGGCGGTCACCCGGTTGCCGGCGCGGTGGAACATCCGCTTGATCTGGTGGTAGCGGCCTTCGTGAAGGGTCAGCCGGGCGAGGCGTTCGCCCAGGATCACCAGCTCGGCGGGCAAGGTCGTCAGATCCTCGGTGTGGAAATAAAAGCCGCGAGCAAAGGCCTCGACGGCGTCCGGCGCGATCGGCAGCGCGGTTTCCACGCGGTAGGTTTTCGGCACTTTGTGGTCCGGAGCCATCAGCCGCTTCGACCAGTGGCCGTCGTTGGTCAGCAGCACCAAACCGGACGTGTTGCGGTCCAGCCGCCCGACCAGATGCAGGTCGGCTTTGTCGGGATCGTCGATCAGGTCGATCACCGTCCGGTGCTCGGCATCGACCGTCGCACTGACCACGCCGACCGGCTTGTGCAGCATCAGGTAAAGCCGCCGTTCGCCCGGCCGGACGACCTGCCCGTCGAGCTCGACGCGGGCGAAGCGATCCACCTCGTGGTCGTGGCGGGCGATCGTCTCGCCGTCCACCCGGACGCGCCCGGCGACGATCCGCCGGCGCGCCTCGGTGCGGCCGAGCGAGTCGTGTTTCGCGATCAGGCGGTCGAGTTTCACGCCGGTTGCTGCTGCGAGATGCAGTGGAGCGTGCCGCCTTCTTCGACGAGGTCGAGGCAGTCGATGCCGGTGACCTCGCGGCCGGGGAAGAGCTCGCGGAGCAGGCCTAGCGCGCGGTCGTCGTTGCCGTGCTGGCGGAAGGTCGGGACGAGCACGCCGCCGTTGACGATGAGGAAGTTGACGTAGGACGCCGGCAGCACCGGCAGGCGCCAGCCGGGGACTTCGCAGGCCTCGGGCAGGACGATGTCGACCACGTCGAACGGCCGGCCGTCGGGGCGGGCGAACGATTTCAGGCGAGCGAAGTTGTCCTCGAGGATCGGGAAATTTTCCGAAGCGCGGTTCTTGTCGCGGCAGGCGACGATCGTCGTTTCATCGATGAAGCGGGCGAGATCGTCGATGTGGCCGTCGGTGTCGTCTCCCTCGATCCCCTGTTTCAGCCAGAGGATGTCGTTGACGCCGAGCGTGTCGCGCAGCTTTTGCTCGATCTGTTCACGGGACAGATGCGGGTTGCGGTTCGGGTTGAGCAGCACCGCCTCGGTGGTGAGCAGCTGGCCGAGGCCGTTGATCTCGATGGCGCCGCCTTCGAGGATCATGCCGCCCTCGAAGCGGGGCAATCCAAGCGCGTCGGCCACGCGGCGCGGGATCGCGTCGTCGAGGTCGTAGGGCGGGAATTTTCCGCCCCAGGCGTTGAAGCCCCAGTCGGTCACCGCGAGTTCGCCCATTTCGCGGTGCTTCACGAAGATCGGGCCGTGGTCGCGGCACCAGACGTCGTTGTGCGGGTGGTCGAAGAGCTCGACGCGTTCCGGCACGGCTTTCGCCCGGTTGCAGGCGGCGCGGATCGCGGCGTGGTCGGCGGCGGGCGCGTTGATGCGGACCGGTTCGTGGCGGGAAATGGCGGCGGCGATTTCGGCGAACTTCGCCCACATCAGGTCGCGCTTCGCCCCGCCCCAGTGGCGCGGATCATCGACCGGCCAGGACAGCCAGACGGCTTGCTGGCGGGTCCACTCGGCGGGCATCGCGAATCCTTGGGCGGCGGGAGTCATGGGCGGAGGAGAAAAGCCCGGGGACCGGATGCCAAGCGCGAACGGCGGGATTTCCGCCTCACTTCCGGAACATGAAAAACACCGCGCCGCCGAGGCAGAGGCCGGCGGCGGCGAAGTTCCACGTCAGCTTTTCCTTCATGTAGAGCACGGCGAAGGGGATGAACACGGCGAGGGTGATGACCTCCTGGAGAATCTTGAGCTGGCCGAGGGAAAAGGTGGTGTTGCCGAGGCGGTTCGCCGGGACCTGGACGAGGTATTCGAACAGCGCGATGCCCCACGACACGAAGGCGGCGACCCACCACGGCTTGTCCTTCAGGTCCCGCAAATGGGCATACCAAGCGAAGGTCATGAAGACGTTCGAAACCATGAGCAGCAGGATCGTGCGTAGGCCGGGCATGGGCCGTCGATAACCCGGACGGACCGCCCTCACAAGCGGACGATCAGGGGCGGACGACGACGCGGTAGAACTCCGCCTGCGGCGCGGCCCCGGAGTTCACTCCCGGAGTCATCGCGCCGGCGGAGGCGTCGTAGCGCGTTAGCAGCCGGCGCGGCGACCACGACCCGCCGGCGAGCGTGAGCGAGGCCTCGACGACGTACGGGGCGAAACGCACGGGGGCGAACGAAAGTTGGCGGCCGGCGTGGTTGTAGGCGGCGGTCACCGGTCCGCTGACGGCGGAGTTCGGATTGGTGCCGAGGTAGAATTCGACGCGGTTGCTCAGGCCGTCCTTGTCGGGGTCGTCGTCGGGATGGCGGCCCGAGCCGGGCGACCCCACCGCGGTGGTGCCGAAATTCGTCGTCATCCAGCTGTCGGGCAGGCCGTCGGAAGGCGTCGAATCCGAGGCGAAGCCCGTGACCACGCAGCGCGCGGCGCGGCTCAGGTTCACGCCGTCGCTGAACTGGACGAAAGCGTAGTCGTAATAATAGCCGCCGGCGATTTGCTCGGGCGTGAGCGCGGCGTCGCCGTAGTAGGCGTTCGGCGTGAAGGTCAGGACGTTGCCGGAAAGCGCGAACGTACCGGAACCGGAGGTGGCCACGGTGATCGCCGCCGTCGTCGGGGCGTTCTCCCGGTCGACCGCCTGCAAGCGGAGCCGGTTGCACCCGGGCACGGCGGGCAATTGCGCCACATTGGCGGCGGTCACCGCCGGAATCAGCCGGTCGATGGTGTAGGGCGGCAGATTGCCGGCCGGATAGCCGAACGCGATCCGGTCCTGATCGTAGACCGTGAGCGCGGCGCCGCGGCCGTCGTTGCTGGCCCGCCAGTACATCGTGGCGTTTTTGAGGATCGGATCCGGCTCGGACGCGTTCTCGCTGGAATGGGCGAGCCCGAGCGCGTGGCCGAGCTCATGGGTGAGCACCTGTTTGAAATTCACCGCGGTGGCCATGAAAGAATCGCGGTGGTTCAGCACCACGAAGCTGCTGAGCATTTCCTGAAAGCCCTGGGAGCCGACTTTTCCCCCGCAAAAAACGGAGGCGTTCACGGAGGTACGCCCGCCACCGATGCCAAGCGCGCCGTTGGTGACGGCGTTGTAGTTGTCGTGGAGCTGGATGCGCAGCACCCGGTCGTCGAGAGCGATCGTGCTGGCCGCGATGCCGAAGGACTGCACGCCGGCAAACCGGAAGGTGAGCCCGGACGCTCCCGCCCATGCGTTCAGCGCCTCCTGCACGGCGGCCAGCGCGCCGGTCTGATCCATACCGGCGGGGAGTTCGGCGAGATCCAGATCGACCAGGTAGGGGATCGGTTCGCCGCCGTCGCACGTGGTCTGCCGCCGCGGGTGTCCGTTCGAATCCTGCTGGTAGCCCGTGGCGGTCACCACCGACCCCGGCACGCCGGATTGGCCTGCGAAGCTCAAGGTCTCGACGGACTCCGGGCTGCCGGCGGCGACCAGCTCGGGGTTCTTGCCGCGCGCCTTGCCGCGGAAAAATTTCGGGATTTCCGGGCGGTTCGGCGGCACGTGGAACGCCCGCTGCGGCGCGCCGGTCCAGCCGCCATCGTCCGCGCGATCGAGCAACAGGACGTAGGACCGGCCGGAGTCCAACTTCAGCCCGCCTGAGCTGGCATCGGCGATCTCGCCGATTCGCCCGCCGTCGGAAACGAGCTCGAAGCTGGCGGGCACCACGCCTTTGAACGTTTCGATCGTCCGCAGCGTGTAGCGGGTGCGGATCGCCCCGGTTTCGCTGAAAAACGGCTCCGCCGAGACCACCTCGGCCTCCACCACCGCCTGGCTGGCGTTGAATTGGCGGGCGGGCGTTTCCGGCAGACAGCACCCCGCAAACAACGGCTCCACCAGCAACCACGCGCCGATCCACCCAAGCAAAGCCCCCTTTCCTAGCATCCGGGGGATGATGTTTAGCAAAGCCGAAGCGTCGAGGGAAATGCACCCGGATCCCCCAGAATGTGTCCGACCCGGGCGGGGCCGACCGCGGGCGGCGGGCGATTTTTCCCGTCGCACCGGCGGGCGTCCGGTGCTATCCCGCCCGCACATGTTCGAGGTTCGCGAGAAACCCCAGATGGTGGAGCGCGCCCTGCTGGTGCGGATTTATTTCGATCCGCGCGAGGAGGACGAGTCGGCGTCGTTGCTGGAGGAGCTGGGGGAACTGGTGACCACGCTGGGCATCGGCGTGGTGGAATCCGTGCTCGTCCGCAGCCGCCAGCAGCATAAAAAACACCTCTGCGGCACCGGCAAGGCGACGGAAATCGTCGAACTGGCGCGGGCCCACGAGTGCGACGTGATCGTGTTCGACAACCAGCTCGCGCCCCACCAGCAGCGGACGTGGGAACGCGAGGCCGACCTCTGCGTGATCGACCGCGAGGAGGTGATCCTCGACATTTTCGCCCAGCGCGCCCAGACGAAGGAAGCCCGGCTCCAGGTCGAACTGGCGCGGATGCAATACGCGCTGCCGCGCATGGCCCGGATGTGGGGTCACCTCGACCGCGAGGGCGGCGGCGGAAGCAGCGGCGGCGGTGCCGCCAACCGCGGCATGGGCGAGAAGCAGATCGAAGTGGACCGCCGCATGGCCCACGTCCGGATCGACCGCGCGCGCCGCGAGCTGGAGGAGGTCCGGAAACAGCGGGCGACCCAGCGCAAGGAGCGCGAAAAAGTCGAAACGCCCCACGCCGCGATCGTCGGCTACACCAACGCCGGCAAATCCACCCTGCTCAACCGCCTCAGCGGCGCCGAGGTGCTGGCCAAGGACATGCTCTTCGCCACGCTCGACACCACCACGCGGCGGATCGAGCTGCCCGACGGCCAGCCGCTGCTGCTGACCGACACCGTCGGCTTCGTCCGCAACCTGCCGCACCGGCTGGTCGAGGCGTTCAAGGCGACCCTAGAGGAAGCCCTGCTCGCCGACTTCGTCCTCCACGTGCTGGACGCCAACGCTCCCGAGATCGAGCGCTTCCACCAGACCACGCTCGGCGTGCTGGAGGAGCTCGGCGCGGGCGACAAGCGCGTCGTCACCGTGCTCAACAAGATCGATTGCGTCACCGACCCCGACACGCTGCGCCGGCTCGACCACGTGTTTCCCGACGCGGTGAAAATCTCGGCCGTCACCGGCGAGGGCCTCGACGCCCTGCTGCGCGTCTGCACCGAGGTGCTCGCCGACCGCATCCGCCGCTGCCAATACCGGATCCCGCAATCGCGCGCCGATCTGGTCAGCCTGCTCCACCGCGACGCCAAAGTCCTTTCCACCGAATACGAGGACAACGACATCCTCGTCACCGCCGTCGTGCCCGAGTCGATCGCCGGGCGCCTCGCGGCCTTCGTCGCCGTCCCCGCCTGACCCCATCGCCCTTTTCCGCCATGCTCCGCCGTTCCCTCGCCTTGCTCTGCCTGATCGCCCTCGCCCTGCCCGCGGCGGCCCAGACGCCGGTCGTGCGCACGGTGCTGCGCGCGCTGCCGGTCAGCCCCGACGAACTGCCGAAGGAGGATCCGGTGCCGGAAAAAATCACCCCGCAGGCCCCCGTCCACGTCACCCCGGCCAAGCCCCTCGCCCAGCCGACCGCGCCGCAGGAGGCGGTGAAAAACGTCAAGCCAACCGGCGACGACGCGCTGCGCCTGCAGATCTTTCTCGACCAGATCCTGTTCGGACCGGGCGTGATCGACGGCAAACCCGGCCGTTTCACCGAACTGGCGGTCCAAGCATGGAACGAAGTCCACGGTTATCCGACGGAAGACTGGATCGCGGTGACCGAGGCCGCGCGCAAGGCGGTGCCGAACCCCTTCGCGGTCGCGGTGGTGCCGGAAATCGCCGGCGACTGGATCGACCCCACCCTGCCGGACGACCACGAGGGCCAGGCGAAGCGCAAGCGCATGAGCTACCGCAGCGTGGCCGAGTTCATGGCCGAGCGCTACCACACCTCGCTCGCCTGCCTGGCTGCGCTCAACGGCCCGCAGAAATTCGCCTCGATGCAGGCGCGGGACACGGTGGTCGTGCCGAACGTCCAACCGTTCGCGATCGAACTGCTCACCGGCAAAAAATACGAGAAAGACCCGAAGCTCAGCGACCGCCACGTGGTGGTCGACACCAAGCTCAACCAGGTGCGCGTGTTCGAAGGCTCGCCCGCCGCGCTCGTCGTCGACGAAACGCAGGCCCCCGGCACCGTCAAGGTCGGCCGGCCGAACCGCGGGCTGGTGGCCTCGTTTCCGATCACCCCGGGCCAGCCGCAGTTCATCAAATACGGCGTCTGGCAGCTGAAGAACTGCATCGAGCTGCCCTACTGGCGCTACGACAAGTCGCTGCTGGAAACCGGCGTGCGCAGTTCGGAAGGGCTCAACATTCCGCCCGGACCAAACAGCCCGGTCGGCATCCTGTGGGCCGGCCTGAGCCACCCCGGCATCGGCATGCACGGCACCGCCGACCCCGAAACGATCGGCCGCGCCCGCAGCCACGGCTGCATCCGCCTGGCGAACTGGGACGCGATCCGCCTGCCGACGATCATCCGCCCCGGCGTGACCGTGGAAATCCGCTGACCCATGCCCGCCGCCTCGTCCCGCCACCGATGGCAAGCCGCGGCCTGCGCCGCCGGCTTGCTTTATCTGGCGGGCGACCTGTGGATCGGCCACGGCCCGCTGCGGCGCTGGATCGAGCAAACGCGGCCGGACAGCCCGAAGGCGATCGCCCGGGCCAAAGCGGAGGGTGTGATCGCCCGCGTGCATTTTCAGCCGATCACCCGCAGCCAGCTCGACCGCGCGGTGTTCGAACGCCTGTGGCTGGAAGGCCGCACCTGGGCCGAAGTGTCCCTCGCCGAGCAACCGGCGGTGCTCCAGGCGGCGCTCGATGAGTTGATCGACCGCGAGCTGCTGCGGATCGAAACCCAGCGCCACGGTGAGGAACCCGCCGTCCACGGAGATGCCGCCGACCAAGCCTACCAGCGCTTCGCCTCCCGTTTCGCCAGCGAGCCGGAGCTGGAGCAGGCGCTGGCCCGCGACGGACTCACAACCAACGGCATGCGCCAACGGCTGGCGGCACAGCTCGCCCAGAACGCTTGGTTGGAACGCCAGCTCGCCACACCGGTGAATGTCGGGGAAGACGAAGCCCGCCAATGGTTCGAGAAACACGCCGCGGCCCTCGGCCAGCCGGAGCGGGTTCACGCCCGCCAGATTTTCCTCGCCACCTTGGAACGCGAGCCCGCGGCGGCGGAAACGAAACTCCGTCAGGCGCTGGCGGAGCTACTGGCGGGCGAAACGGATTTCGTCACCTTGGCGGAGGAACTCAGCGAGGATGAGGCGACCAAGTCGACCGGCGGCGACCTAGGCTGGACGAGCCGCCGCCGGCTGCCCGAGGATTTCGCCCGGCCGCTCTTCGCGCTGCCGCCGCATTCGCCCGCGCTGATCCGCACCCAGCTCGGCTGGCACCTGGTCGAAGTGTTGGAAAAAAAAGCCGCCGAGCCGCGCGTCTTCGAGGACGCGCGGGAGGAAACCATCGCCGCGCTGGAAACCGTCAAACGGCGCGAGGCGGTCGCCAGCTTCCGGCAATCGCTGCGCCAGCGGGAAGCCGGGCACATCGAAGTCTGGCTCGAATTTTGAGCCACGCTCCGGAGGGCGACTCCCGGAGCTCGTTTCCGGCATGAAAAAGCGGGAGGCCCCGCGAAGGAACCTCCCGCCGTTGAACTAGATGGAGCGCGATCAGTTGGCGCCGGTCTTCTGGCTCGGCGGAACGATGGTGACCGTCACGCCGGTGCCCCAGACGGTGTCGTCACCGGTCTGGGTGAGGGTCTTGCCGCCGGAGATCACGACCTGCTTGTCGGTGGTGCGGATGTTGAGCGACTGGACGCTGGTGTCGGCGCGCAGCACGATCGCCTTGCTGTCGAATGGAAGCGGGTCGAACTGGCCGCTCGTGCCGCCGCTCATCAGCACGGGCGTGGCGACGATCGGACGGGCCGGGTTGCCGGAGGTGCTGAAGGCGTCGTTGCCGTTCATCAGGTAGGCGAAGCCGCACTCGCCGGCGGCCAGAGCGGTGGCGTTGGTGTTGTACACGTTGTCCGGCTTCTTGGTGTAGGGGGTCTTCGCATAGAAGATTTCCTCGGACTGCGTGATGCCGGCGGCGATCAGCTGGCGGAACATGTCGTTGGACGTGCTGCCGGTCAGCGTCAGCTGGCTGCCCGTGTTGTCCTTCACGGTCTGGGCCGTGGCGGAATCCGGGTAGGTGCCGTATTCGGACTCGAACTCCATCAGCGCGGTGCCGACCTGGCGGACGTTGCTGGTGGCCTGAGTGGTGTCCGCCTTCTTCTTCGCTTTCAAGATCTGCGGGTAGGCGAGACCGGCCAGCGCGGCGATGATGACGATGACGACGAGGAGCTCGACGAGCGTGAAGCCCTTCCGTCGCTTGAGGGTGGATTTCATGGTTTTGGTTTTATACGGGTTTGGTTACGAATGGGGCAATCGCCCCGGTTTTGGTATGGGCCCACGACGGTTGATCCGCCGAGAGCTTCAGGAGAAGCTAGGGTTGGCGGCGGCGAGCGCAAGGTGAATCCTCGCGCGGCGGGAGGACCGGCGGGGCCGGCTCAGACCTCGAACAACGAGGTCACGGACTGGCCGCCGCTGATGCGGCGGATCGCCTCGCCCATCAGCGGGGCGATGCTGACCGGGCACACCTTCGCGCCATCGGCCTGCGGCACCGAGTCGGTGGTGATGATCTCCTCGATGACCGAATCCTTCAGCCGCTCGTGGGCGAGGTCGCCGAGCACGGCGTGGGAAACGCCGGCGAAAATCCGCTTGGCGCCGTTTTTCCGCAAAATGTCCGCCGCCGCGATCAGGGTGCCGGCGGTTTCGGTCATGTCGTCGATCAGGATCACGTCGCGGTCTTTCACGTCGCCGATGACGTTCATCGCCTCGACGCGGGTGGCGGAGACGCGGTGCTTGGCGACGATGGCGAGATCGGCGCCGAGCGCCTCGGCATAGGCGCGCGCCATTTTCACGCCGCCGACGTCGGGCGACACCACGGTGAGGTTGGAGGTGTCCGGGTGGCGCTCGCGCAAGTAGCCGATGAGCGCGGATTTCGCGTATAGGTGGTCGACCGGAATGTCGAAGAAGCCCTGGATCTGCGGCGCGTGCAGGTCCATCGTCAGCACACGGTTGACGCCGGCGGAGGTCAGCAGGTTGGCCACCAGCTTGGCGGTGATCGGGACGCGCGGCTGGTCCTTGCGGTCCTGGCGGGCGTAACCGAAGAACGGCATCACGGCGGTGATCCGCTCGGCGCTGGCGCGGCGGGCGGCGTCCACCATGATCAGCAGCTCCATGATGTTGTGGTTCGTCGGCGGACAGGACGGCTGGATGATGAAGACGTCCTCGCCGCGGATGTTCTCGTTGATCTTCACGAACGTTTCGCCATCCGGGAAGGCGGTGACATGCACGTCGGCGAGCGGTTGTCCAAGGACGTCGGCAATGCGTTCGGCGAGGGCCCGGTGGGCGGTTCCACTGATCAATTTCATGAGACGGAGGCGGCGGGCGGGATTGTTGACAGCGGGCGGCCCCTCGGCAACTCTTTGCGACGGCCATGGACGAATTGCGGCCGTGATCGCTTGGAATTCATGAGCATTCCCTCGGCCCCGCCCCCCGCGGCCGGGCGCACTCCGCGCCCGGAGTGGATTGCTTTCATCCTCGTTCTGGCGGTGGCGGCGGGCTTTTTCGGCCTGGTGCCGCGCTTCGGCCCGGGACGAGAGCACAGCGCCATCGGCGTGTGGACGTCGGCGTGGAACCAGGAAAACGACTTCGAGCATGGCTGGTTGTTCCCGCCCTTAGTGCTCGCCTTGCTTTACCTGCGGCGGCGCGAGATTGCCGCGGCGAACGGACCGGGCGGCTGGGCCGGCCTGGTGCCGGCGCTGGGGGCCGCCGCGCTTTTCGTGCTGGCCTACCGCGCGCTCCAGTGGCGCGTCGCCATCATCGGCCTGCCGTTCCTGCTGACCGGTGCCGTGTGGTACCTCTGGGGTCGCCGCTCGGCGTGGTGGACGGCGTTTCCGTTCTGCCTGACCTGGCTGGCGATTCCTGTCGGCTTCCTGCAACAGGCGACCAGCGGCCTGCAGCTGATCGCCAGCAAGCTCGGGCACGCCGGAGCCGCGCTGGCCGGCGTCCAGACCACACTGCGCGGTAACATCCTGACCATGGGCAGCGGCACCGGTTTCGCCGTCGACGAAGGCTGCTCCGGCATCCGCTCGCTCTGGGCGCTGATGCTGATCGCCGCCGCCTGGACCTACCTGGCCCGCATGCCGCTGTGGAAACGCGTCCTGCTGTTCCTCTCCGCGTTCCCGATCGCCATCCTCGGCAACGCCCTGCGGCTGGTCTCGATCTTCGTCCTCGCCGAATATGGCGACGCCACCTTCGCCGCCGGCACCTGGCACGACTGGTCGTCGCTGGTGCTGTTTTACCCGATTTCGCTGGGCCTGCTGCTGGCCGTGCATTCCGTCCTGGAAGGCGGCCTGCCGTGGCACCGCGGGCGGGGGCGCGAGCTCCGCCGAGTCGTGGTCACCGCCTCCAACGGAGAAACTCCGCCATGATCCGCGCCCTGCTGCTCCCCCTGTCTCTCGGCGCGGTGATGGCCTCGATCTGGCTGCTGCCCCAATCCGGCAACGTGGCCCCGTCCGCGATCCGGCTTGATCTTCCCGACTCGCTGGAGCCTTGGCAGCTCCGTAAAATCCAGCCCACGGAAAAGGAAATCAAGATCCTCGCCAAGGACACCGACTTCAGCAAGGCCGTCTGCCTCGCCCCCATCCCCGGCCGCTACGACAACGAAGGCCGGCCGTTCGCCCAGCGGCTCGATCTTTCGATCGTGCTCTCCGGCGCCGACATCAACAACTCGATCCACCGCCCGGAGCGCTGCATGCCGGCGCAGGGGCATCAGATCTATGGGAGCCAACGGAGCGCGATCACCACGCCCGCCGGCCACACGCTGCCGACGCGGGTGCTGAGTTCGATCCAAACGCTGCAGGCGGGCGATCGCACGATCCCGCTCCACTGCCTGACCTACTACTTTTTCGTCGGCCACCACGCGATCACGTCCGAGCACCTCAAGCGCACCTGGATCGACATGAAGGACCGCGTGCTGCGCGGCCAGGACCAGCGCTGGGCCTACGTCTCCGTCTCGATGTGGTTCGACGACCAAGGCGAACACGGCCTGCCTACCCGCGAGGCCGCCGAAAAAGAAATCCGCCGGTTCCTTGCGGAACTGGCGGATCGGAATATCAAGTGGCAGGAGATGGGGAAGTAGGGATGGGATATCGGAAATTGAGGTTCCAAGCCCTCACTCCCCGCCCCCCACCCCTTCCGCAGGTTTGATCTGCGCGCCTTCGAGCCAGCGGATGAAGGCCTCAACCGCCGCCAGCTCCTTGCCCTCGGGCGAATCGGACGCGAACCAGTGCGATTTCCGGGCCAGTTCCATCTGCCGTTTCGCCTCCAGCGCCCACGCGAGCCCTTCCTCCGCCCGGCGGGATCGCCACAGCGCGTAGCCACGGCGGTAGCAATGGCTGCCGTATAAAAACCGGACATGCAGCGCCTGCCCCGGCACGTCGAGCAGAGGCAACACCGTTCGGAACTCCGTTTCCGCTTCGTCGAAGCGCCCCAGCCGGTCCAGCAACACCGCCTGGTTCAGGCGCAGGTAGGGTTGATGCGGATGCCGGGCGAGCGAAGCGTCTCCCTCGCGCACGGCCGTTTCCTCCCAGAATTGGCGGGACCGGGGCTCGACCTGTTCGGCCAGACGGGACGCCACCGCCGCGGCCTGCGCCTCGAATTCGAAATCGGGCCTCACCGCAGCCGCCCGCTTCCACGCGTCGTAACGCAGCTCCGCCGCGGGTGCCACCGCTTGCGCGCGTGGACGGCCGACCCACCACCACGCCGCAGCATCGCGCCACGCCACGGCCACCGCCGCCAGCGCCATCCCCGTCGTCATGACGGCCCCAGCCCAGCGCCGGCGGCCCGCCATTCCAGCCCGGGCGAACGGCCCCGGCTGCGCACAGATCAAGCCCATCACCCCGCCCAGCACCATTACGTCCGGCGTCATGTGCAGCACGAAGCTGAACATCGACTGGGTCAGCACCGCGGCCATCGCCGCCAGACCGCCGATGATTTCCGCCGGGCCCATCACACGAGCCGATTTCTCGACCGGCTCCACCGCCAGCGTCACGCAGCCCTTGGCCATGACCGCCATCAGCGCGACGCCGAGCAGCCCCAGCCCCACGAATCCGTAGTCCGCCGCCGTTTGCAGGAACTCGTTGTGGACATATTGGATGTCAGAGCCGCCCCGCCAGATCGCGGATTTTTTCCAATATCGCAGGTATTCATAGGAGTAGCTCCGGCTGCCCGCGCCGGCCAGCGGGTGATCCAGCGCCTGCTCCAAGGCGAAGCTGTAATAATTCGCCCGGTCATCCGGGTTGCTCATCAGCTCGCCGGTCTGCTCGCTTTTCCGGGATTCGAGAAAGTGGTCCGCCCCCCACCACCAGGCCGCGCCGAACAGCGGCACCAGCACCACCAAGCCGAGCAAGACCAGCCGGAACCCGCCCGATTTCCGCCGCTTGAGGTCGAGCAGCCAGCCGAACGCCAGCACCAGCAAGCCCACCCCCAGACCGACGAAGCCGCCTCGCGACTGGCTGAGCATCAATCCGGTGAAGCACGCCGCCGCCACTCCCGCCACCACAACCCGCCAGCACCGGCTGCCCGTTCCGGCCAAGGCCCAGCCCGCGGCCAAAAACCCCGCCGCCAGCATGAAGTTGGCGAAGTGGTTGTAGTGCGCATAAAAGCCGGACGCGTGCAGCATCGCATCCCGACCCGTGAAAAACGGGGTGTAGGCCGGGTGTCCCGCGGCTTGGTAAACCGCCACGCCCACCCCCGCCACGGCCAGCGCCAGCACCGCCGCCTGCCACGCCCGGCGGCCCGACGATGACGCCAAACAAGCGGCCCACGCGAAACTCAGCCCCCCCGCGGCCAGCAACAACCCGTCGCGGCGCGCCAGATCCGCCACCGGTGAGTTCACCATCCGCCACGCCGCATAGCCCACCGCCGCGAGCACGCACCAGCCGGCCCACCCCGGGTTGCGGCGCGGTGCAAGCACCCCGACGAGCCCTCCCGCCGCCAGCACCACCGCCACCAGCCCGGATGCCGTAACCTCCAATGACGTCGCCAGGGTCGCTGCCAAGGCCAGCGCCAGCAGCACGAGTGTCAGGGACAGGCGGGAGGCGAATGCGCGAAACATGGGGAAATCGAATAGCCGATCGGCTCTTGATGGGCCAGGGGTTAGGGACTGGGGGGCAGGGTAAAAACAAAAAGAACCGCAACCTTTCGCCCACCCCACGCCATAAGATGCATGGCTTGATGGGGCGAGCTCGAGCTCGCGGTCCGGCTGAGACTTTCTTCTGATTTCGAACTCTTTCTGACCGCTAACCACTGGCCACCGGCCACTCCCGTCTTATTTCGCCCCACGGGCGAAAAGCACGGCCGGGATCGTCTTGAACAGGATCTTGAAATCCAGCCACAGCGACCAGTTGTCGATGTAGCGCAGGTCCATCTCCACCCACTCCTCGAAATTGGTAATCGTGTTGCGGCCCCCGGCCTGCCACTCGCAGGTGATCCCCGGCTTCACGCTGAGGCGGCGGCGGTGCGCCGAGCGCTCGAAGGCGGCGACCTCGTAGAGCGGCAGCGGCCGCGGGCCGACCAGGCTCATCTCACCGCGCACCACGTTGATGAGCTGCGGCAGCTCGTCGATGCTGAGTTTCCGTAGCCAGGCACCGAACGGGAAAATCCGCGGGTCGCGCTCCAGCTTGAACACCGGCCCGCCCATCTGGTTGCCGTGCTCGTCCTTGATCTTCTGCAGCAGTGCCTCGGCGTCCGGCACCATCGTGCGGAACTTGCACATGCTGAATGGCTTGCCGTAGCGGCCGGCGCGCTGTTGGAAAAACATCGCCGGGGCCCCCGGGCTGCTCAGCCGGATGCCGATCCAGGCGACCAGCCACAACGGCAGCGTCAGCAAAATGATCAGCGCCGCGGCGACCCGGTCGAAGCCCGACTTCAACAGCAGCTCCCACGACAGCTCGGGCGTCGAACGCAGCACCAGCATCGGCCGGCGGCCCACCGCATCGAACGTCGGCCGGGCAATCTGCGTGCGGATGAACGACGCAGCGATCCACGCCTCCACCCCCTGCAGCTCGCAGGCCTCCACCGCCACCTCGACCTTGCCGAACTCCAGCCCCTTGGGCGAAATCACGACCCGCTCGATCGCCTGCGCCTTGAGCAAATCGTACAGCTCCTCGATCGGCCGCTCAGCCAGGTTGAAGCGGTCGACGATCGTCCATTCCTGCTTCGCCTCCGGCTCGATTTCCGCGAGCAGCGTGTCGATCTCGTCGGAAATCCCCGCGACCAGCACCCGCTCCTTCGCCTCGTCATGAATTTCCCTGCTGCGCAAATACGCCTGCATCAGGCGCTCGCGCAGGAAAATCAGCACGAGCACGAGCACTCCGCCGAAGCCGAGCACCAGACGGCTGCCGCTGGGCAGCCGGGCGAACATCGCCATCATGCCGATGACCAGCGCCATGATCACCAGCCCGCGGACGAGCTGCCCGAACGACCTTGCGGACGACTTCGTGCGCAGCCGCTCGTAGAACCCGAGAAACTCCAGCACCAGCGGCGTGAACGGCACCACGATGTAGAGGATCCAGCTCATCGCCGCCAGACCGCCGCCCTCGCTGCCATCCCGCCCCATCCATTCGCGCAGCGGTCCGCGCAACGCGTCCGCCGTCCAGAACGACAACCACACCAGCGCGGCGTCCATCAACTGGAGCACCTGGATCGAGAACGCTTCTTTACGACCTATCGGCATGAAAGGAACACGGGAAAATGGACCTGAATGAAAGCGGCTGCGAATCCCCCCGGCAAGCAGGACATCGCGCAAAAAAATTCACGATGTCCCACGCGATCGCGCGTAACATTCGTCGTCCGATCCTCAGGCGCGCTTCCCCAGCCGCCCGCGCCAACCGTCGCGCACCGCCTCCCACAGCAGGGGTAGACGCCCGGGACCGTCGAAGCGGACGACCGCCAACGCGTAGGCCAGAGCCATCAGAACCGCGCCCCTGGCTCCCGCCTGCCGGCGCTTGAGCCACACCATGTTCCGGACCTTGTAGTAGAGCTTCCAATCCACCAGCCCGCGTTCGAGGAACAAACGCTTCCCCAGCAAACGCCAACAGACGACGTCCCGCGGTCCCGGATGATCCATCACCGCGGCCGTCACCGCCTCGGTGCGGAACCCCGCCCGCTCGATCCGCCACGGATACTCCTCGTCCTCGCCACGGATGAACAACTCCCCGTTCACCGGTCCGGCCGCTTCGCGGATCCGGCGGGAAACCAGCGCTCCCGTCCACACGCCCCGGCTGCGTACCCGTGCGCCCGCCGGCAATGCCGCGGCCACCTCCACCAGCCGCACCGAACCGTCCGCCGCCACCACCTGCAACGGCCAAGTGAAGCGCCCGGTCGCGGGGTCCTCCTGCAACGGGTGGAGCACCACCTCGGGATCCCAGCCGCCCGCCAGCATCGCCTCCAGAGCGCCGGGCCGTGGCCACGAATCGTCGTCGAGAATCCACACCGCGTCCGCCCCGCGGGCGAACGCCAGCTCCATCGCCTCCTCGACCCCGCCCGCATTGCCGCGGTTCTCCCGCATCCGATGGATCACCAGTTCGAACGGCAGGTCCGCCAACGACTCTAACGCCGCCACAGTGTCGTCGGAGGAAACATTGTCCGCAACCACCACCCGCTCCGGCGGACGCGTCTGCGCGGCCAGCGCCCGCACGCAGGCGACCGCCGTTGCCGCGCGGTTCATTGTCGCGAACACCGCGGCCACCACTGGTTTTTTGAAACGCCCCTCCATGTTTTTTACGCACCCAGCTTCTTCAGGCCCTTCCACCCCTTCGCCATGATCCACAGCACGCCGTCCACCAGGCCATCGAGATAAGGTTCGCCGAAAAGCGTCACCCCGTAAGCCCGCCGGATCGCCCGCGACTCCACGTGCTGCCGCTCGGCCGCCAGAATCGCCTCCAGATCCCGCGTCTTCCCCAGATGACGCATCGACGCGTTGCCGCCGTGCAGACGGAAGTCCGCGAGCGAACGCTTCACATGGCGGAAACGTTTGCCCGCCGCATGCAGCCGGGCGTAAAACTCGCCGTCCATCACGTAGCGGAAGTCCTCGCGCAGGCGGAACCCGGCGTCGATCACCGTGCTCCGCCGGTAGAACGCAGCCGTCGAGCCGATGTAGCAATGATGGTGCATGTGGATGAACGGCGACCAGCCCGGCAGCTCCACCGTCCGCAGATGCCGGCCGTCCTCCGAGACGAAATCGAAATCGCCGTAGACCACGTCCTCCGATGCCGCGCGCAGTTCCGGCAGCATCGCCGCCAGCGCGCCCGGCTTCAGGCGGTCGTCGGCGTTCAGCCACATCACCCACTCGCCCCGGGCGCGATCGAACCCGCGGTTGATCGCCTGCGACATCCCGTTGTCCGGCTCCTGCGTCCAAGTGACGTGAGGGAAACACGCCGCGACCTCCGCGCTGTCGTCGGTCGACCCGGCGTCCAGCACCAGATGCTCCAGCGTCACGCCGTCCTGGCCCGCCACGCTCGCCAGGCATTCGCCCAGAAAGCGGCCGTAGTTGAAGCTCGGCGTGATGATGGTGAAGTCCATGCGCGGATGGCGGGAGGGCATCGCTTATCTTACGAATCCGAAATCGTCACTTCGTGAAGATCAAATTGCAGTTCGCCCCGTAGCGCAGCAGCTTGGGAAACGCCCGGAACAACCATGCGTCCAGCTTCTGGACCGCCTGGCAAAGGAAGCCGAAGCGGTCGGAAAACGCCTTCATCGGGTAGCCGAGGAAATTGAACATCTGCACCTCGCAGCTGGCGTAGCCGACTTCCAGCATGCGCTGGAACTGCGAGAGGTAGAGGTTGCTCTCGTCGCCCAGTTCGTGCCGCGCCATGCGCACCGCCCGGATCGCCGCCACCAGCAGGTTATGCCCCATCGGCTCGAACACGAATACGAAGCGCCCGCCCGGCTTCAGGACTCGCAGCACCTCGCGGGCGATGCACTCCGGGTCGTGTGCGAGGTGATGCAAGGCCGCCTGCCCGAACACGAGATCGATGGATTCCGGCGCGAAGCACGACAGGTCGAAGGCGTCGCCCGCGACGTAGGACAGGCCGGGCAAACGCCGCCGCCGCTCGTCGATCTCCGGCCCGGCCGCTTCGTACAGATCAAGGCCGATCACTTCGGCCTGCGGAAACGTTTCCGCGAGCAAACCCGCCAACTTGCCGGAGCCGCCGCAGATTTCGACCGCGCGCCGGCCGCTCAGATCGATCCGGCACAACTCGCCGTAACCCGCGAGGAACAAAGCCCGGTCGGAGGGCGGAAAGCCGCCGATCGCCGGCAACATCGCTTCGGCCCGGGGATCGGCGGGCGAGTTCGGGTGAGTGAGCGCCAATGGCATGTAGGAAACGACGGAGTTTGGAATGGTTGCGTTTGTGACTGCCCTTGCGTTGTGGCTCAAGCCTCGACCACCGGAGCTTGCCCGTTCGCTGCGCCGCGGAACCACCGTCCGCCCCAGCCCAACAGGGCGAAGCCGACGTACATCAGGCCGAAACGGTCGCGGTTGAATGAAAAATCCAAAGCTCCCTGCCACACGCTCGCGCAAGCCACCGCCGCGATCATCGGCGTCAGCGTGACGATCGCGCACCAGCGGAAAAACGCCCCGACCGGATCGGCCGCGGGCCCGCGCCACAACCGCCAGGCAGCGACCAGCGCCACCATCAGCGTGGCGGCGATCATGGCCCGGCTCGCCCACGGCAGAGCCTGGTCGACGACCGCAAGCTTCTGTCGCGCCATCAGCGGCGTGAACCCCGCCGGGTCGTGCAGGTAAAACGGCACGATGGCAGCGAGCGCCACGAATCCGACCACCGCGCTCGCCTGAAGCGCCCGCCGGAACCCGGCGTCCCGCCAGACCAAGGCGCTGAACAAGGGGGCCAGCAGCAGGAAGTTCGGACGCGAAGCCAGCCCGATCCCCAGCAGCACGGCGCCCGCCCAACGCCACCATGCGGGCGCGTCCGGCTTCCGCCACGCCACCAGCGCGAGCAGGAAAAACACCGCCACGAACACCCCGTTCGCGATCAGATCGCCGCCGGAAATGAACTCGTATTGCGCGGCGGGCGACAACGCCAGCGGTACCACCAGCAGGCACAACGCCAACGCCTTGTCGCCGAACCAGCGCGCGGCGACAAACAAGAGCACCGCCAGCCAGAAGACATTCTGACAGCCGACGCTGCCGAGCGCGACAAAGGGTGCGGCGAGGAAAATCGAGCCCGGCAAAACCGAGAGCGGCCCGGCGACCGGGTTGTTCGGCGGATAATACGGCGTTTCGCCCGCCGCCATGCGGGTCACGGCCAGCTCCAGCCCTTCGTCCCGGTCACTGCTCTTGCCAGGCCCTTTTCCGTTCTCGATCGGATGCAGCAACAGGTAGCCCGCCAGCAGACCGCCGACCAACACGCCCGCCAGGAGCCGGAACGAGCGCCGCAGCCACGGGGCGAAGCGCGGTGCGAAACGGCCGGCCAGCAGCACCGCCGCCACCACCGCGGCCACGTAACCGGCCACTCCGGCAAGCCCCGCGTATTTTTGCACGAATCCCGTCGAGGGAAACGCCAGCAGGAGCGCGAGGATCACGCGATCCGTAAGGTGAGATCCGCCCCTGGTCGTGTCGGGTGAAGCATTCATCGGATCCCGAGATCGTGCAGATCCCTGAGCCACGCTCGCAGCAGGCTTTCCTCCCCCGCGCCCACCCAGCCTTCGCGGATGAGCGCTTGGTAGCACCGCTCCATCATCGCCGGAATGGTCTCATCGGGGGCAAACGGAAGCCCGGCCAGCCGCTCGCGGATCGCCGCGTTGTGTGCGTAGCCTGGAGTTTCCTCCATGAAATCGCGCTGCAAGTCGTGCTCGTTGCGCTCCTGCCACACGGTCGGCCCGTGGAACAGCACGCCGGACCCGCGCGCGTGCAAAATCCGCTGCGCGACGAAACTCCGCCAGATGTCCGTCATGCGGAAACTGCAATGCGCCGGCAGATAAAGCAGCGGGAGCGCCTCCTCGAAAAACGTCGTGTTCTGGCTGTTGAACGGACACCAGGCGCCGGGCGAAAGGAACACCGGTCCGTCGTCCCGCTCGAACCGGAACGGCAGCGGAAACAACATCCGGTACACCGCGTCGACATCGGGATCCTCGTCGGCCAGACCTTGCTGGATCGGCGCGGACAGCGGGCGCGGCGCTCCGGCCGCCGGCACCTCGTCCCGGGCATGCGGCAAGGGCAACCCGCGCGGATAGATGAAATTTCCGCTGAAATACCGGTAGGCGTTCACCCAGCCCTCGCGCGCCACCGGCCGGCATTCGACCACCCGTTGCCGCCCGCCCCAGAACTCCGGACGCGGCCGGTTGTCGTCATCGGTCTCCACGATCACCCGCGCGCCCGCCCGGACCGCCTCCAGATAGCCGAGGTTTTTCCGGGTGTAGGAACGCTCCGGGCAAACGGCGGCAAGGGCGAACCCGCTGGACCTCTGTGCCTCGATCGAAAGGAAGCGGCAGCCGTCGAGCGCGAAATCCGGCGGGCTCTTCACATCGCCCGCCACCACGAAATCCCACCCCGCCCCGCGGCAGCCCGCCGCGAGTTCCCGCAACGCCTCGTTCGGGGCGTGGATCGAAGTCACCACCAGCGCGGTGGGCGTATCGGAACGGAGGATCATAAATGCGGGGAGCGACCTTGCACACGACGAAGCCAATAATACGCAAGCACGGCGAGCGAATTGCGGATCGCGTTGCGCGATACCCGTGGCGACGGCGCGCGGTAGTGGATCGGCACCTCGATCCACTTCTGCCGGCGCAGCAGGTGGCGCAGCTCGGTCTGATAGAAATGCGCCTTCGAGCGGAGCGGATGGGCGACCACTTTTTCCAGCACTGAGCGCCGGAACGCCTGGTAGCCGGAGGTCATGTCATGCAGCCGCGCACCGAGCAGCCAGCGGGCGAGAATGGTCCCCCCCTTGCTAAGCAGCCGTCGGCGAAAGGGCGAATCGACCATCGAGCCGCCGTTGATGTAGCGGCTGCCGAACGCGCAGTCGTTGCCCTCGTTGAGCGCCCGCAGGAACGCGGGGATCGCCCGCGGGTCGTGCGACAGGCCGCCGTCCATCTCGATGATGATTTCGTGCCCGCCCGCCAGCGCCCGGCGGAAGCCGTTGAGGTAGGCGTCCACCACGTTGCGATTCTCCGGGATCCACTCGGTGATGAAACGCGGGTCCCGCGCCTGCAGCTCGCGGCAGCATTCGAGCGTCCGGTCCTTCGACACCTCGTCGACCACCAGATAAACGGTGCCGCCATCGAGCATGTCCATCACCGCCCGCATCGCCGCGGAAAAGCCCGGCAGCTCGGCCTCCTCGTTGGCCAGCGGCACCACCACCGCCCAGTTGTTCGGATAGATCTTCATCGGTTTGCGGAGGTGCATGGACCGGTCGCGACGGTTTCCCAATGGCCGGGATTCTTCTCCTTGATCGGCGCGAGAATGTCGCGCGCGTACCAGCGGTCCGGCATCAGCACGCGCTGCCCGGGCTTTTCGCCGAGCCACGCCGCCCACCACGAATACGTGCTGTTGGCGATGATGTGGTGCGAGGCGAGGCTCATCAGCCGGAGATCGTGCAGCGGGTTCGCCGCCGCCTCGCCGGTGTCGACCACCTCCTGATCCGCCTCGCGAAATTCGGACCGGCACCAGTCCGGGTCGTCCGAGAAAACGTAGAACCGAGGCTCCGGCAGGCACGCCCGCAGGCGCTCCATCGCCGTCCGATAGTAGGAAAGATCACAAACCTGGAACGCGGAATGAACCAGATAATCCGTCCGCCTCACATGCAACGCCACCGCCCCCGGCGCCGCGAGTGCTTCGCGCCACCGCTCCGGCACCGCCACCGCTCCGCTCAGCAAGCCGTTCAGCTCGGCGCGCAGCGCCTCCGCACGGGCCCCGAAATAGCGCGGCGACTGGAAATAGCCGAACAGCACGCAATCCGCCGGCGAGTCCAGAAAGCGCGCGTCGAAGGACTGGTCCTCCGGCGCTTCCCGTAAAAACGGCACCCCGCGGAACTCCCAGAAATGCCGCCCGCCGTAGTTCCGCAGCGCCCGGCTGGCCAGCGAACAGCGACGAATCACTTTCGCCCGCAGCGGCAGCTTGAGGAAATGCGACACCTCCTTCCAGCCCTCGCGATTGAACCACGAGGCGTCCATGACCAAGGGCACCCCGTGCTTCTCCGCCAGCACGCGACCGAGCGCGTACTGGAACAGGTGGTTGCCGGTGCGGCCGAGGAGAACGATGCGGATCATGCCGGGGCGTCATGGTTCGAGCTCTTCCTCGCCACCACGATGCCCACCCCGAGGTGGCAGCCGAAATTCGCCGCGGCCTCCTCGCCGTTCCAATCCACGCATTCCCGGACCCGGTTCGCGTCGTCGATCACCGCGAAGCGCTCGATTTCCCAACCTTCGGCAAACCAACCGACCAGGTCCCGCGCGGAGAACACGCGGTGGGCGTTGAACTCGACCCGGCTCGGTCCCAGCGGCACCGACAGGTAAAGCCGCCCGCCCGGCTTCACGATCCGCTTCAGCTGGGCCAGTCCTTTCTCATGGCCGAGCGGCTCGAGCGGATCGCCGTAACGGCCGAGCCCGAAGTGCTCGAGGGTGTGGAGGCACGACAGCGAATCCGCGCAACCCACCCATGGCGCCGGCAAATCCTCCATCAGATCGAGCTGATGAAACGTGACATGCGGCACCCGGCAGGGCGCCGGGCGGATGTCGATGACCTCCACCTCGCGGAACACGGAGAGCATGCCAACGAAACCGTCCAAGCGGGAACCCACATCCACGTGACGCGCGGGAGACGCCTCTCGGATCCAACGCGCGACCAGCTGGTCTTGGAAAAAATATGCGCCGAGCGAACCGCTCGGCTCCGCCCACTCGTTCAAAACAGGCAGCTCCGTGCCCCATGCCAAGTGTTCCGCTCCCGGCATCGCGCGGAACGCGGCGCGCTCGCGGGCAAAGCGCCGCCAACCCCGCAGGACAGCGAGCCATATCCGCGGGCGAATGCCGGCATTGCGAAGCAAATCACGGAGCATGGTCAACGGTCAGCTTGCATCTTCCCGGCCTGCTTGGTCGCGGCACCCTTGCCGGCCACCTCGCGGAACACTGTCATCATCCGGTCCGCGACTTTTTGCGAGGCATAGGTTTCTCGCAGCGCTATCCCGCACGCCCGCACTTCTCCTGGAGTCATCCGCATGACTTCTTCCAATGCTTCGAATAGCGATCCGGCGCGCTCCAGCGAAAAGCCACCTTTGTCCGTCACCACCGCCAGCACTTCTTCGACCGAGGTGCCATTCACGAAGCAGACCGGCGTTCCGAGGTAGTAGGCTTCCAGTGCCGGCAGTCCAAAACCTTCGATTTCGGACGGCAGGATCAGCGCCTTTGCCCCGCGGTAGGCCGCCTGCAACGCCTCCTCCTCGAGAAAAGGGCGCTTCATGATGCTGTGCGAGTTGGCAAGCAGTGGCATGACCTCCGGCGGGACCGACCCGATCAGCTGGAGCATCGGCAGCTCGCGCCCGGCTTGCTCCGCCTCGTGCCACCAGCGGACCAGATGGGCGGTCCGTTTGTGCGGCTCGGTAGAGGCCAGATGGACCACGTAGTTCTCTTTCGCCGGCGCGTGCGGCTGCGGGATGTTCTCGTAGGCGCACGGCTCGTAGGTCACCGTGACCTCCTTCGCTTGGATCCCGTATCGCGCCATGAATTCCAGGATCTGCCGCTTGGCCGACTCCGAAACCGTCAGGACGCGGTCGGCTCGCAGCAGCGTGTGTTTCAGCATCCATCCCCAGTAGGCGTAGGCCCACCGGCTACGCCATTGCGGGTAGTGGTCTGCGTCGTATTGGACGATGGCGTCATGGATCGTCACCACGGACGGACGGCAAAACCCGCTCAGCAGCGGCAGGTAGCCCTTCGGGAAGTAAAACACGTCCGACTTGCCACCCCGCCGCCCGAGCATCGGATGTCCGTGGTCGGTCAGCAACCGCGCCCACTTCCGTTTCGTCCCCCACGGCAGGGCCGTGACCGAGCCCGCCGGCGCGCGCTGGGACGTGGCCGAAACGATCGAATCGATCACCACCCCGCTTTGCGCCTGAATCGCCGCGAGCATCATCTGCGACATCCGGGAAATCCCGTAGCTACGGTCCTTCCCCGGATGCTGGTCGGCCAGATAGACCGACAAACGAAGGCTCCGGGGGGAATCGGTTTGGGATGGGCGGGAAGGCATGAAGCCGGGTTGACTGTAGGGTGAGGCAAGCGGACGGCTCGGCCCGCGCGGATATCAGGGATTTTCGAGGTTCTTTTGACCGTCCGTCTTGAAGGAAATAACTTCAGCCGCCATTTCGTCGAACATGTCCAGCCAATCCTTGGTTCGGGTATTCCGCAGCAGCCACTCCCGTCCCAGCTTGCCCCTCCGTCGGCATTCCTCGGGATTGCGCAACGCCGCGATCATCTGCCGCGCCAGTTCGTTCGCATCCCCGGGGCAATGAAGCCAACCCGTTTGCCCCGGCACAACCGTTTCGGTCAATCCCCCGCCCGCAGCCGCCAGGACCGGCTTGCCGTATTCGTACGCCTCGTAAACCACCAATCCGAGAGGCTCCCACCATACGGATGGCACGACCATCGCCGTGCAGCCGGCGATCAGGCGAGCCTTTCTTCCGCCATCGACCGTCCCAAGGTATTTGCAACGCGGGAGTGCCTCCGCAGCCATCCGAACCTCCGCTTCCATCGGGCCCGTGCCGCAAATCACCAGCCTACCCTCCGGCACCACCGCGGCCACCTGCCGCCATGCCTGCAGCAACACGTCAAGCCCCTTGGCCTCCATCAAGCGCCCGAGAAACAGCAGATAAGGCCCGTCCTCCTCGTTCTCGGCAAATTCCGGCACGATCTCCAGGGCATCCCAGGAATGACGCAACAACCTCACCTTCTCCGGTTCCAGCCCTGCCTTGACGAAGGCATCCCGCATGAACTCCGAAATCGCCAGCCAACAATCGATCCGGCGGTAAATGCCGAGCGCGTGCATCACCCATAACACCATGGCCAACAGCGCGGTTTTGACGCGCGATGCCTGCCAAGCGCCGGCCAGAATTTCCGGCAGGAAATTTTTCTTCAATCCCTGGGGCAGCAGCCGGTTGTTCGCCCACAAATAGCCGTTGACCGAAAACGGCCGGAAATTGTGCACCACGTGGAATACCGGAATGTTCAGGCGGGTCGCCTCGTCCAGCACCCCGATCGACCCGACCGGAAAGACGTTGTGCACCAGGATCAGGTCCGGCCTGCACGCCCGCACCTGGCGTCGGAACCGCTCGATCGCTTCCGGATTCCGGAACATCCAGCAGACGTGCCTAAAGGTGCCCCACACGCTGGCATCATACGTCCACATCCGGCTGTCGAAGTAGCAATGGAATACCTCGTGACGGCTCGAAAGCACGTTTGAAATCCGCTCCACCGATGCCTCCTCACCGCCCCGTTCCAGGTAACGGTTGAATACCTGCAAGATTCTCATACCCTTTAAGCTGCTGTATTAAACAGGGCGGCATGATGCCGTCACATAATCCGACCCAAACGAGCATTTTACCGCTCTGAAAGCCCGTAACGAACACCTGCTTTCCAACCACTCGGGAACTTCGCCGACCGGAAGCTCACCTCAGAACCGCGATGAGGATCCGGTCGTCCCCTTTGCCCGAACAAATCACCCGCCCTTCCAGCTGTAATCCGTCATGCTCGCGCAAGGTAAACGATTCGGTGTACACCCCGTCGCGCTGGAACCACTCTAGATACCTCCGCATTGCCTCTCCCGGCGGCAGCTGTCCCATCAGAACGTCCGGCAAGCTGTGACCTTCCAGCGGGGAGAAATGGGAGCCCGCCAATTTCTTCATCTCATCACTGGCGGAGAGCACGCAGCCCATCGCGTCCGCCGTGATGATGGCGGCGGGCACCTGCTCAACCATCTGACGAAGCTGCGCCAGCAAACGCGAGGAACGTTCCCGCGAATTCGCATACATCACCGCCAACATGCTTCCCGCGCAAAAGGTGACGGCTCGGACGATCAGGCGGTCCCAGTCCTGCTCCCACAGGCTCGCCACCACGAACACGCACAAAATCAACGCCATTCGCCGCACCGCACTCGTTCGGTAACGGATGCCAACCGCCATCAGCCAGCACAGCGCGAACAAGGGAGTGACCGGCGACCCGGTCCAGAGCTCATCAACCAGCCACAGGCCGAGCCCAACCGTAAGCGTAGCCCAATAGAGCCATTGCCCCCCGGTTTTCGGCGAGGACCATCGGGTGTTTTCCATGTGCAAGTGGGAGGAGGGGGGCGAATGCATTTGAGAGTCACCGAGCGTTAGTTGTCATTCAAGCAGAATGACTTTCCGGGAGAATAAGGGAGGAGGTTCAGTCGCAAACAAACCCATTACTCCGATCTGCAAAACGATGCGGATTGCAATGCCACCTCCAGTGAAGAAACACCCTTCTGGAGCGCGTTCCCACACCGGAGAAGCCTTTCTCACCCTTTATCCAAAGTTCTCCAACGTCCGCCCACATCGGCTTCCCGGGTGACGCGGCCCTCGCGGCCGGCGAGATAAATGCATGCCTGCACGCGCTTCGCCCCGTAGGCGCCCGTCAGCCATTTGCGCGCGCGGTGAACCAGGCTCCACCAGCGCCCCATCCATTTGGAGTGGATCCCGCACTCGCGCCGCCAGAGCGCTCCTTCCTTCGCCGAAGCCGGTGTTTGCCCGAGGTTTTCCCCCGTCTGGGTGAATACGGCGAGGGGTTCGTTCAACACCCCGGCGCGGTAACCCGCGCCCAGCAGCTCGTTGATCCACACCGCGTCCGCGATCGCCCGGAACCGGGTGTCCAGCAAATGCCCTTCCTCCACCACTTTGCGGCGAACGAAGGTGGCCGCGGAATAGGTCGGCAGGAAACAATGGCGGATGTGCCCACGCATCGGCACGTGCGCCTGCCGGTAGGACAGCGGCCGCCCTTCCGGCGAGATGAGCACGACATCGCCAAAAAGGATGTCCTTGTCGGGGTGCGCCTCGAACCACGCCGCCACCTTTCCCAACACGCCTGGCAAATACTGCTCGTCCGAATTGAGCCACGCCAGGATCTCCCCCTTCGCCCGGCGGAACCCGCGGTTGATCGCGTCGTACATCCCCTGATCGGGCTCGCTGATGCAATCCGCGAACGATTGGGACGCCGCCCATGCTTCGAATTCCGGCCCGCTCCCGCCGTCCTGGATCAGGTGTTCGACGGAGAAACCACCGGTCTGGTCCGCCACGCTCGCCGCGCAGAGTTTGAGCAGCCCAACCTGCCGGTAGCTTGGGGTGACGATGGAAAACGCGAGCATGTGATGTTGGAAACGGTGGAATTAAGCTTTGATCAAGCCGCGTCCTGCTTGCGCGCCGACCGCCGCTGGCGGCCGAATCTCAGGATGGGCAGGGAAAAGCACCGGTAGACCACTGCCGCGACAAGCAGGCTGGCCAAAACCGGAACGCCGAGAATCACCGCGTATTTCAAATACCCCCCTTGCGCGGGGCCGAAGAAGTGGCGGGACCAGAGCAGCATCGGCTGGTGGAAGAGATACCACTCGTAGCTCACGATCCCGCACCAGCGCAGCCACGGCGAGCAAAGCCAGCGGCGCTTCCCCTGGACATCGGAAGCCGCATAGCAAAGCAGCCCCCCGCAACCCAGCACAAACAAAGCCTCGAACACACCGTATGCGTTGACCGCCGGGCCGCCGGTCGTCCGGACCCACGCCATGGCCACCAGTCCAACCATCATCAAACCCCATGCGGGATGGCCATACTTGCCCCACCGGTGGTTCCAAATTTTCAGTCCCTCAAAGCCGCCGGCCAAAACCCCCAGGCTGAAGAACACCAGCCCCGTGCACCACGGGTCGCCGACCACCGGCGCGTAGGTCGGGGCCGCGCCCGTCATCGCACGAAGCGCCAACGGCACGACCAGAAAAACCGACGGAATCAGCCACAGGCAGGTTCTCGCGGCGAATCGGCGGCAGGACCAGAACAAGAGCGGCAAGATCGCGTAGAAGTGGATTTCCACCACCAGGCTCCACATCACCGGATTGAACTCCCCGCTGACCGGATGAAGGAACGCGGCCCCCGTGAGCCACTGCAGTGCCGCCGGCAAAAACAACCCGGGCTGGCCTTTCCACCAAATGTAAAACGGCGTCAACAGCACGACCGAAAGCGCGAGCGGCGGATAGATTTTCCAGAACCTTCGCCAAGTATATCCAGCCGGGATGGACTCCCCACCCTTCACTTTCCGCTGCCAGAACGGCAGCGAAATCAAGAAGCCCGACAGCACGAAGAACAGCAAGACGCCTTTGCCTAGCTCGCCGACCACATTCAGACCGAACTGGCGGGAAAAGCCGGGTTGTTCTTTCGCGTAGATCGCGTGACAGGCAATCACCATCAGAATGGCGATGCCGCGCAATCCGTCGATGAAATCGTAGTTCTGGTTCGCGCTCGGGCTGACGTGCCAAGCTTCGAGCCAGTGTTTTTTGGGAGGCCGGGAAGAACTCATGGATTTCAGGGGGAACCGGCGAGCTGGAACAGACCGGGGGCGACGGCAGCGGCGAGGCGTTGATATCCGGCGGGATTCAAATGCAAGCCGTCGAAGGTCAGCTCGGAAGCCAAGCCGCCGCTGCCGGCAGCCACCGCCGCGCCCACCTCTTGAAAACGCGCGCCATTCCTATCGCACATGGCCGGCAGGCCGGCATTGAACTCGCGGATCCGGCGGTTGAGATCCCGGCACCTCGCATCGACCGCGGACTCGCGCACGGGCATGACCGAGAGCACCATCACGAATTGAGGGCTCAACTCCGCGCGCACCCGCTCCAGCAGCGCTTGGTATTTCCGCAGGCAATCGTCCGGAGCCTCCCCCGCCGACAGGTTGTTCACCCCGCACATCAGCACCACGCCCTTCGGCCGCCTGTCGCCGATGGCCGCGATCAGGCGATCGACGTCTTCGATTTTGGCCTGCGACAGGCCACAGTTGCGGACCGCCAGGGCGCCGGAAAACAAGTCATACCAGGTCCCCAGCTCGATCTGGCTGTCTCCCGCCATCACCACCAGCGGCCGGCCATCCCGCCAGCGCGAGGCCAAAGCCGCTTCTTTCGCCGCCAGAGTCGACCGCCATTCCCGCTCCCGCAGCACCGGAACGTGGAAATATAGCCGGCGGTAGGCCTTGGGCGCGATCAGCCCGGCCAGCACCAATGCGGCCAACCAGCCGGACAGGCAGACGATCCGGAAAAGCGGTCCGTTCATCGGGTCAGTTTTCTCCCGCTCCTTGCGGAGCGAGTTCTTGATACACCTTGCTCATTTCGCGTTTGAACGCCGTCTCCGACCCGCGCTCCAACATGCGCGCCCGCGCCTGCTCGCCCATCGCTTGCAACAATGTCCGCTCGCGGTGCAGCGCGAGCACGGCGTCCGCCATCCGGTCGATCAACTCCCGCGGCCGGGTCACCGGGATCGGAAACCCGCACTCGTCCGTCACGGTGTCGCCCGGTCCGCCGCATTGCGCGACGATCGGCACGCAGCCCGCCAGCATCGATTCCATCATCGTCAGTCCGCCGCCCTCCCGCAGGCTGGGCAGCAGACAGGCGTCGAACTCCCGCAGCCGCGCGGCATATTCGCCCTGCGGGAACGGCTCGCCCAGCAAGACCTGATGTTCGAGGCCGAGGCTGGCGGCCAGCCGCTTCAGGTGCTCCAATTCCGGTCCGCGGCTGGTCACCCGGTAGTGGAATGGCACGCCCGCGTCCGCCACCTTGCGCAAGGCATGAAGGGCGAGCGCGATTCCTTTCCGGCCTTCCAGATTGCCGGCCGCCACCAGCCGGAGCGGCGCGCCATCGAGGTTGTAAACGCGCGGCCGGGTCAGCGCGGCGATATGCCTGTCGTCGAAAAAGAACGCCGGGAACACCACGATGCCTTCCCCGCGCCCCCTCACCCGCGCGATTTTTTCCGCCGCCTGGCGATGGATCGCGACCACCCGCGCCGCATGCCGCGCGCACTGCCGGACCCGCCGGCTCCAGTGCGACGTCCAGCCGGTCACGATGCGGAGGCATTCGAAGGCTTTGGAAGCGGGGCTCAAATACGGTAAAAACCGGATGGGAAACACCTCGGTCCCGCTGATCGGCCCCCAGATGAACGGAATGCCCAGCCGCCACAGCGGACAACCGACGCGCCAGGTCGTGTAGGTCACGAGCTGCGCCAGATCGAAGCCGATTTCGCGATGGAGGCGCTCCGCCACCGCGAGACTTTGCGTTTGGAAACGTTGGTACCGCCGCCAGCTTTCCAGCCGGGCGATCAGGCGGTTCGGATGATGGGGTTGCGCCTCGCCGACGTACACGAAGTGCATCGAATCCGGCACCATTCCCTCGGCCACCGCGCGCTCGAGCTGCCCACGGTTCCCCGCGTCCGTCATGACCCACACTTCGTGCAGGTCCGCGATGGCCCGGCAGGCGCGCCAGCCATAGATCCCCTCCGACCCTCCATAGGGCTGGCAGGCGATGGATGAAAGCAACAGTTTCATAATCAGCGGTTAAGCAAACAAGTCGTCCTGCGGTTGATCCATCCCTGCACCGGCTTTTCCAAAAACCAGCTGACGACGAAGACCAGCAGCACCCGCAGAACCAAATCAACGTAGAAAAGAGACTCTGCCCCTCCCAACAAGCGGAGACCACCGATGATTGGGTAGTGAACCACGTAAAGCGCATACGAAATGGGTGCCACTCTCCCGAAAACCGAAAAAACAGCATCGTAGCCTTTGAAATCAATCCCTCTCCAAGCGAAAAAAATCGCACCGAGCACTAGCACATCGCCCAACATCCTCAATTGGACAACAGGATACGTAATCAAGGAAAGAGACTTGCCGGCCTGCCTTTCAAAAAAGGCAATCACCAAGAACATTGATAGAGGCACCAACATCACCAGCAATTGCGAGCTCAGATCCTTTGCAATCACCTTCCCGTTTTTCAAATAAGAATCCGCCAACTCCACACCAGCCCACCACACGGGAAACAGGGCGAGCATATTGGCGAATGGATTGGCGAGCAGACGACCCATTAAAACCCCACATACGGAAAGCCCCAAAACCGCCCATTTCTGAAAGAGCCTAGGCAACACCTTGCGGAGAGGGAAAAACAGCATGTAATACAACCACTCATAGGAAAGAGACCACAGGGGCGAGTTCCCATACAAAGGCTCAAGCCATACTCCTGGCTTGGAAGCAATGTCTTGCAGCATCGCCAAATTACCTAGCAGCCACCAAGGTTGAGGCGGATTCACAAATCCTGATTCCACCACCGGAAACAGCCATGCCAGCAAAAGACTGAAGATAAATATTGGATAAATCCGGCGCGCCCGCTTGAGCACATAGACGCGCCATGATTGAGCCCTTCCAGATTCCATCGAATAAGCGATAACGAATCCTGAAAGCACAAAAAACACAACGACCGCCTCCTGACCAAATCGCAAGAGAGTCCCGACCGGCGTTTTCTGCAAATGCAGGTAGCTACTGCTGATGTGGTGCAACAAAACATAAAAGGCCGCTGCGCCACGCAAGCACTCAAGCCGATGGAATTTCACTTTTGGCATGCCATTATTTCCTGAACCCATCACACGACCGCCGATTCGACCCAAGCCTCCAGCGCCTTCATCGGCAACTCCCCCGCCACCATTTCCCACGCATAGCGCAAGCGTCCTTGGAAGGCGATCTGCTCGTAGCAGGCATTCAAAAAATCCGGCTGGAAGATTTCCAACACCGGTGTTCCGGGAGTTGCCCACAGCACGTTGGTCATCGCCGCGCCGTGGATGCCGGCGATCGCTTTCGCGCGGCTCATCAGCTGGATCTGCTCGCGGATCCGCAGGGCCCCGCAATCCACGATGAGGAAGCCTTTCCGTTCGAAAAACCGCTCCAGTTCGCCCAGCCAGGATGGCACCCGCGTGCGAGCCCGCCGCGTGAGAAACACCGGTTCTCCACTGCCGCCGGCGTTCATGCAGGAGGAGAACTTCGCCCGCAGCCAGTCGCAGCCCAACGGATTCCAGGCCCCCGTCATCGCCATCGGCGAGCAGAAATAAAACCGCTCCACGCGCAAATGGGTGTCCGCCGGCGCCTCGCAGACATCCGCCACGCCGAGAATTTCCAACGTGTCCTGAACGAAGGACGCCTGCGACTGCGGAATCAGCACGCGGGTCGGCTCAGGCAGCCGCTCGCGGACGGACAAGCGTGTCAGGCAATCCGTCAGCCAGTGGTAGTAGTTGGTGGCGCTGCCCCAGGTGGAGACCAGCGAGGTCCAGGCACCAGGCAGATATCGTTCCTTCTCCAGCCAGGACTGGGCCAGCAAGCCGCCCTCGTTGCGCCAGTTCGCGGTAGTGCCGTAGTAATTGCCTTCGAGACAAATCCGGTCGCCCGCATCGCGCCACTGGCGCAGACGCCCGGTGAGCCTCGCCGCCTCGTCACGCGTCCAGAACACCGGCCAGGGCTGGTAATCATGCTGCCGCATCCCGCAACGCTCGGTCATGCTGCCAGCCGGACATGTCCCCGCGGGCTGGCCATCCGCCAGCACTTGGCCCTCCAGCGCCCCGGCTTGCAGTTTCTCCAGCGCGGAGAAGTAGCCCTTGGCCGGTCGGAACGGCCCAAGCGCCGGCAACAGCGCCGCCGCCCGATTGGCACCGTCCGCCAAACGGCGCATCCAAAAGCGTGTGTGGGAGCTCATCTCCAATGCGTTCCAAAAATCTCCCTTTATCCCCTGCGCAAGCATCGCTCGGCCCGTTCGGTCAGGTTTGCCACCAGCGCAACCATCCGCCCGGTCACGGAGCCTGCGGGCAAGGTGCCTAGCCGCTTCGCGACCTCGGCAGGATGCTTGCTGTCGAACGATGGTTTCTCCAGCCCGAGGTCCAGCCATTCGACGCCGCGCTGGAAGCAACACAGGCTGAGTAGCGCCTGATCATGGCGGTGCTCGCGAAAACCGGGCAGCTCGGGCAGACCGCACCCCGAAGCGTCATCGCTCACCAACCGCCGGTCGGCGCACCAGTCCATCCACTGCCCGATGAAGCTCCGTGCTTCCGATCCCGCCCGCCAGAGCGAAAAGCTGGCCTGCACGGGAGCCGCCGCATGGAACGCCGGATCGTCCATGCCGGTGAGCACGAAGGCATCCCGCTTGGTCCACATCGACATCGGTCCGTCCCAGGGAATTCCGACACCCGGCAGCATGGATTGCCCCTTTTCCTCCATCCAACGGAGCAAAGGCGGCAGGCAAGGCGTCAATAGCTTGAACGGATGAGTCCGCCCGACATCGCAGTAGAAGACCAGATCGCCGTCCGGCACCGCGTCGAGCACGCGCTGAATGATGAACGGCTTCCACGCCCAAAAGCCCGAACCGCGCTCGTTCAGGCGGAGATCCGGGCATCGTTCCTGAAACCCCGACGCGATCACCTTGGCGGGCGAAAACGGCCACGTCGCGTCCGCCACGCGATTCGCCCGCGCGGACGCGTGCAAAAAAATCTGCCGGTGCCGGAAGCGCGGCGTGGCGTAGGTAACGAGATGCACCTTCATGCCCGCGGCCGATTCAGGACTTCCCGGTAGATCTCCAGATGCGCCTCGGCCACCCGTTTGGGATGGAAGCGCGCACGGGCCTTCTCCCTCCCCGCCTCGCCCAGACGCTGGCGGAGGGCCGGATCGCCGAGCAAGCGCCCGATCGTTTCGCGCACGTCCGCCGGATCGGCCGGGTCGAACATCAGGCCATCCGCATCATGTTCGATCAAATCCGGCACCCCGCCGACCCTCGAAGCCGCGACGGACAGGCCCGCCGCCATCGCCTCCAGCACGACCATCGGGCAGTTGTCCTCGAAGGTCGGCAACACCAGCACGGCGGACCGGGCGAACTGAACGGCGAGGTCGGCGCGACCGAGAAACCCGAGCATTTCCACGCCCGGCAGTTCCGCCGCAGCCGCCCGGAAGGCTTCGTAATACGGCTGGCCTTTCGTCCCTTCGCCCGCAAAGGCGAGCGTGCAGTCGCCCGCGCGCAACATCGGCTCGCACGCCTTGAGCAGGCCCATGGGATTTTTCCGTTCGCCCAGCGCACCGACAAACAGGATGCGCGGCTTCGCCATGGCGACATCCGGACGAATCTCGAAAAACCGGCGGTCCACGGCGTTCGGCACCAGCCACGTCGCCGACGCCAACGGTTTCACCAGCTCCTCCGTATAGCGGGAGATCGCCACCACGCCGTCGGTGCGGTGCAGGCAAAACGACTCCAGCAACGCCGCCAAGCGGTAATAGCAGTTCGCCTTGCCGCCGCGGTTTTCCGTCCGTTTGGCGTGCACTCGCATGTTGCCGTGGAGCGTCAGCACGTTGGGAAAGCCCGACAGCACCGCCTCCATCGCGCAATCGCGCTCCGTCCCTTGGCCGTGGACGATGTCGGGCCGGATCTCGCGGATCAGCTTGCGCGTGGCCGCCACGCACCCTGCGAACAAGCTCCGGCCCCAACCCCATTTCGAAACGAAAGGCTGATGGAAGTGGATGTTGTCCGCCAGCTTCGCGGGTGCCTCCATCCGCACGCTGGCGCAGGAGATGACATGCACCTCCACGTCGTCCATCATGGCAAACCCATCCAGCAACCCGGTCGGCGCCGTCCCGAAATACGGCACCGGAGACGCGTAATCGCCGAAATGGTTCCGGTTGTCGGTCGTGAGCTGGACGATCTTCATGACGCGCTCAGGCGAGACGCTTGGCCACGACCACGAGGTCGAGCAGCTTGACGATGTCCTTGTCCCGCATGCGGGCCTCGGCCCGCAAATGCGGCCAGATCTCATCCAGATACGCGGACTCAGCGACCCGGATCGGGATGATTTGGAACTCCCCGAATCCGTGGCGTTTCATGACTTCGAGGAACTGGTCGGCAAAATGACCGACGGCGCGGTTGTACTTCGGGAAAATGAAGTCGAATAACCAGGTGGGGAACACCTGGAAGTCCAGCGGCGGCATCGGATCTTCGAACAGCCCGTGGCCGCTCAGGTCGAACTTGTGGACCATCACGCCGCCGGGCTTCACCACCTCGCTGCAATAGGCGAAGAACCCTTCCAGATCCTCGACATGCTCGAGAACATCGAAGGAATAAAGGAAGTCGACCTGTTCCGGCAGCCGGATGTTCTCAAGCAGCCCTTGGTGATAGCCGGCCTTTTCCGGAGCCAGCCGCACGGGCAGTCCGGAATCGAAAATCTCGCCGCGGTTCGGCAGATCCTGCATGCCGGCAAGCGCGAGCGTCGCCTCTCGGTTTTCTTCGGACAATTCCAAGGGCAGAAACTCCACCAGATGCACGCGCTTCGCCCCGAGCCCGAGCATCATGTCCGCCGCGGCGAAGCAATCGCCGCAGCCGATCTCGCTGGCGACCGCGCCGTTCAGAACCTCGCGGTCGGGAATGTGGGCCAGCAGCGTCCGGCAGATGCGCGCGTAGCGCTCGACCGCGTGGTCCATGCCGGCGTGCATGACCCGGCTCGTCGGCCGGCGCTTCAAGCCGGTCTTTTTCTTAAACTCGATCCAGTGCCCGTAGAAGGCGGTCTTGATCGCCGGACCCAAGTGCAGGAATTTGCTCATTCGAATTCGAGGGGAGTAGAAGAGTTGCTCAGGCGACATCGCAAAGTTCGGCGACCAGATCGCCGTATGCCTTCATGTAGCGGTCGTGATTGTAGCGGGTTTCGACGGCTGCGCGTCCCTCCGCGCCGAGTTTCGTCCGGATTTCCGGCTCCCGCGCCAGCCGGGCCATTTGCCCCGCCATCGCGCGCTCGGTTTTGACGCACAGCCCGCCCGGCAGCTCCGGGATGCACCCCGCCTCGCGGGCGATCCACGGTTTCCCTTCCCGCATCGCCTCCAACAGGACGATCGGCTGGGCTTCATGATCGGCGGACAGCACGAACACGTCGCACGCGGCGAAAGCGTCCAGAGTCGCTTCCGAGCCCACGCCTTCCAGCCAGAGCACGCGGCCCGGCTTGCGTTCGAGCGCCAGAGCATCGTCTTCCGCCATGAAGCGCCTGGCGTCCGCATTGAACTCGCTGCCGATGAACACCATCACCGCATCCGGAAGTCCCGCCGCACGGAACGCCCGGGCGGCAAAGCCTTGGTCCTTTCTCCGGCTGTAATTCGCCACGCAAAGGAACATCGTCTGACGAGGGGCGATGCCATGCTTCTCGCGGAAACCTTCGGGAGTTCCGCCCCGGCGGTCCGGATCCACCCCGTTGGGGATCACCCGGCGGCCCCGGTAGCCGACGACCTTCGCGATCCAATGGTCGAAAAAACCGTCGAAATCGGCGCGCTCGCTCAAATACACCACCCGGTCCATGCGATGAATCCAACCCGGCATCCGGCAGGCCCGCATCGCGGAACGCCACCAAGCGCCGAGCCCCCACGGCGGCCGTTTCGTTCTGAACCAGCGCAACGCCGCGTATCCATGGCTGACCAACACCGTTTTGGCCGAAATCCGGTCCAGCACCTCCAGGGAAAGATACAGCGGCCAAAGATAGGCATGGAACACCACGGCGTCCCATTCGCCCTGCGTCATGAACTCCTGAAAACGCCTGCGTTCCGCCGCGTCGCATACCTCGGCGCCACCTTCCCGCATCAAGGCGAATTCGTGGATCCTGACACCGTCTTTCTTCGACAACTCCCGGGGCGGACGGGTGGCTTCCGTCGCCACCTCCACCTCCCAGCCGCGCGCCAGAAATCCGGCCGCCATCAGTGAAGCGGCAACCGATACGCCGTCCTTGTTGGGCGGATAGGTGAACGAGGCGATCAGGATTTTCATCTGGATCGTATCCCAGAAGCGGCCGCGCGTGCTTGCTTCGCGGCGGCTATTTGAATGCGAATGCGAGCGCCGTGCCCTGCACGCGCATGACGTCCAAGCCGCATTCCTTAAGGTAGCGAACCACGTCGCGATGACTCGGCACGCAGTCGTGCCACGCGATGAGACCGCCGAGCTTGAGCATTTTCAGCCCCTTTTCCGTATCATTCTTCACGTAATCGTAGCTGTGCGCTCCGTCCACGAAGACAAGATCCATGCTTTCAAGGTAAGGCGTCTCATCGAAGCTCGCGGAGTCGGCTTGTAGAAACGTCACGCGATCGAGCAAGTCCCGCGGGATGAGGATGCCCTTGCCGCCCTCCGCCGCGATCGCCTGCTCCTCCGGCTTGGGAATCGGCAGGCTGTAGGCGGGATGATCCTCGGGCAAATCAAGGGTGAACACCATGCCGCCGGCCTCCACGTTCAAAACCAGCTGCGTGGTGGAAACTCCCTTGTAAGTTCCGAATTCGAAAATCCGCTTGGCTTTGGCCCGGTGCGCGAGCGCGGCCAAAGCCGCGCATTCCAACGGCGAAACGGATGCCCCCACGCTCGGGAAGGATTGCAACGTCCAGCGCCGCGTGCCAGGGCAGATATTCAACACGTCAACCTCCGGTATCGAGCGCACGTCCGCCACAGGATCCACGATCTCCCCGGCGACCCAGTTGGCCACGCCCATGACATGCCGGAGATCGCTCGGACGCCGCATGCCTATCGTCGCCAACCGACCGAGAAATTCAATGCATCGCATAGCCATCCGTTACCAAACAGAAATCATTCATCGCGCTTTGGCAATCCCATGCCGGCCCGCTGCTACCGAATGACGCGGCGAAATCCGTCCGCAAGTCCGCGGACCGAAGAGACCAATTCCCGGCGGATTTCAACGGAGATGCCCAGATGCCACAATAAAGGCAGGAAAACGGCTACCAGCAAGAGGCAGGCCGATCCGAGCCGCCAAAATGCCGACATCGCGGCAACGGCCGGGAGCTGCAGCAGCAGGAAAAGCCCCGCAACCACCGATAGCAACCGCGCCGGACGCCACACCCACTTGAAAGTCTCGTGAAACGGAATCGAAAAGTACGATGCCGTTCGCTTCATGCTATAAAGCCCGGTGATCGTGACGTTGCTCAACATGGAGGCGACGAGAAGACCAGAAAATCCCCAACGATTTCCCAAAGCCAGCGCAGCGGCCACGAATACCGCCCCTTCGAGAAGGTAAACGTACTTCATGCCGCGAATCTGCTTTGTCAGGCCCACCAAACCCGTGTGGCAGCGCGTGACCGCAGTGGTGAACAGCACGCCAGCCAGCAGCAGATCGTTCAAGGGCGACCATGCGATCCGGCCCGATGTCCAGATCTCCACGAACGGCTGGTTCATCAAGGCGATGCCTGCCGCCGCCACCGCCGCGATGACCGCGCTGAGGATTACGATGTGACTGAAGCGCAGCAGCAACCGGTTCCGCTCTTCTTTGACCACCATTTCCGCCAGAGCCCCGGCGGAAGCATCGAGAATCCGCGCGACAAACTGCTGGGCGAGGGAAAACACCTTCGTGGCGATCGCCCAGACCGAGGCGGCTTCCAGCCCGAGCAGGCGGCTGACCAGGATGACCTGGCTGGCGGAGGCCAATTGGGTACCGAGATTCATCAGGAAAATCCCCCCGCCAAAGCCGAAGAGGTTGCGGAACAATACGGCATCGAACTTTCCGCGGTGTCCGGGCGACGGATAAAAACCCAGACGTTTGCAGGCAACATAGCCCACGGCGATTCCAGACAGGGAACCGAACGCCGAGGCGATCACCAAACTATAGAGTTTCCAACCGAGGTGGAACCCGAGCCAAAGCGCGGCGAACTGCACCACCAGGCTGATGCAGTTCGAGAGGTTGCTAATATCCAGACGCTGGTGCGACCAGAGCGGTGAGGACAACCCGTTCATCGCAAGTTTCGTCCCGGCAAGGAGCGCCTGCATCCCCATCAAGGTCACAAACAGCGGATGCATCTGTTCCGGCATTTCCAACAAGCCGGGGATGAACGCCGCAACCGCAATTCCCACCAATCCGACCAGCCCCCCCTGGCACAAGAACACCCGGGAGCCGGTCTTGAGGATGTCCCCATAGACACCGCCGTTGATGTCGTCTTTGTGGTCCGCCAGAAACCGGGCAACCGACCCCGACATCCCGAACTCCAACAGCATCAGGTAGCCGCTGATCTGGGTCACCAATGCCCAGATCCCGAATTCCTCTCGGCTCAGGTAATGCAGCGCGAGTGGAACCGAAGCGATCGTGAAACCGACATTAACCCCAATCGCCAGATAGCTGGAAACCAACCCTGACAAAAAACGCTTGGTCCGCATAAATATCCCTTGGTATCGCCATCAAGAAATCGCCCGACCCCGCCCGCTGGCAGAAGCCATCGACAAATTTTGATTCGGCAACAATGCCGCGAACCTATCGCGCTTCACATAGGCGGGGAGCGGCAGGTTGTTCTCGAGCATACGGATCATCGCGCCGCCCAACAACAGGGTCGCGGTAGCCGTTTTGAAGTCGCCGAAAATGAACAGGAAAACGATCGGATTCCAAATCAACGGGATACCGAAAAACAAGGCGATGCGATACCATTCCGTATTCCGGCACCTCATGATCTGGCGGTGCGCGAGCATCGCAATTCGAATCTGGGCACAAATCAGGAACAGCAGACCGGTATAGCCGATGACACGGATCGTTTGCAGCGGTCCGCTATGGTAATCGCCGCTCAAAAGGATGCTTTCCCGGTGCGCGTCAAAGCCAGCCACGCCTCTGGCATGGCTTTCTCTCAACGCGATCGATTTTTGCAGATCCGCCGCCGAAAAGCCCAGTCCGTCGCCGAACCATTTGTCCTGAATGTAGCGGTCGCTTTTCAGCACCTCCCGCCAGATTTCGAAACGCCATTCGCTGGAGCCCTCCGCGTCTTCCACGTAGCGTTGCTCCCAAGTCCCGGGCAGGAACGACAAGGCCCGCTGGATGTTCGGCGGGTAAGGCACGATCATGTTGCCGATGGAGAGGAAGATCACCATCAGCACGCTGCCAAATGCGGAGATGATCAGTGACGGAAGCCCTCCTCGATAGGCGATGCCGACCAGATAAGTCAGAGCCACCACGGCGACCGTCGTGCGAAAGCCGCTGAGCGCCGCCCCGACTACCGTGATGATCAACAGCAATCCCCAGAGAGGATGAACACAGGCTCTCAGCGGGGAAATGCAGCTCGACAACCAGAGTGATGCATTCCGGGCAAAGTTGACGAGGAACCCAATCCGGCTTGCGGCTCCGGCGTCGTAGGTTTTTCCGACGTCCTCATAATTGGTTTCCCCCGACCGGGTGTCGCTCGTTCCGGTCCAGAAACCAACGCTCGGAACGATAAGCCCGACGATCGAGACGACCAGGTTGAGAAGACCTGCGACGATCGACAACCGGAAGGCGTATTTCAATTCTTTTGGCTGCACGACATAGCCGGCAAGAATCACCGCGGTAGCCAGATTAAGCAGGTAGAGGAAATAGGGTTTCCCGCCCACCGACCCCCCGCCGAAAATATTCACCCCGACGGGATTCCGGACATATACCTGCAGCACGAAAAGGGTAAGCCCCAAAAACCAAAATTCAATTTCAGCAAATCTGATACGCCATGGCAATTTCCTCATCAGGAACAGGATCAGGGCGAACGCCAAGAACCACATTTGCGCCACCATGATCGTGCTTGGTTGGCCTGGGATCCGCAATGATAGGTCGAGAGTTCCCAAAAAAGGAACCAAAAGCCAGATTTTCCTCTCCAGATAGATGGAGATCACCAAGACGCTGACACCCGCGATCCAGGCAAACGCGGTGAACGTGTCCGTTACCAGCAGGTTACCCATCACCACGGCAAGAATAAGCCCGGCGATTAATACTAAAATTTTGATGATCGCATTCGAATTCATGGAATCAAGCTTGGCATACTATCTAATTCACATCCCGGCATCATGAGAACATTTCATACAAACACGCAGCATTTCCTCGGAGACAAAAAAACGAGCTCGTTAGCACAAAAGACGGGATGATTGAGAACCATGACCATGACTATCTTAGCCACCATGCTCCTCCCACCCACCAAAAATTTGTTTTGTCATGTCTTCACGATCAGCAAGACATGCAAAATAGCCTTGAGCCTTACCGTTTTCTTCCTCCGAATCGCCTCAGCAGCGGATTTTTATGTCTCGTCCGATGGCTCCGATCAAAACACGGGGGCTACCACGAACGCCCCGTTCGCCACGGTAATGAAAGCCCTCAAGACCGCCGCTGCCGGAGACACCATTTATCTACGTGGCGGCACTTACCGCGAGGGTTTGTATGTGTATCAGCGCGGCGGCACCGCAGATGCCCCGCTCACGCTGACCGCATATCCGGGCGAACAGCCGGTGCTGAAGGGCTCCGACGTGGTCACCGGCTGGGAAAACCATTCTGGCGCTATTTGGAAGAAGATCGGATGGACAGCGAACAGCCAGCAGGTTTTTTGCGACGGCAAATTTCTCCAGCAGATCGGACTGCCGTCGTCCTCCTATGATCCGGCCGTTTATACACCGGTGGGAAGCGGCCTGCAGGACATGAGGCCTAGCTCCTATTTTTACGACGCCCCGGCCCAAACGCTCTATGTCTGGCTGCCAGACGGTCGCGATCCCAACAGCGCGGTGATGGAGGCGAGCGTGCGCGACCGTATTTTGTGGCTCGACGTGCCGTTTCTTCACGTCAGCGGGCTAACACTACGGCATTCGAATTCCTCAAGCAGAGTCGCGGGCGGTTTCGCCATGCTGATCGGAGCGGACTCGGTGCTGGAGAATTGCGACATCCAGTGGTGCGATTTCGAGGGACTGGAAGTTCGAAGCCGCACTTTGGTCCAGAACTGTGTGATCAGCAACAACGGCGACGTGGGGGTCGGCGGAGGAGGCTCCACGGATTACATCGTTCGGCACTGCGTCATCAGCGGCAACAACTACCGGAACTTCAGCTCCGGCTGGCACGCGGGAGGTCTGAAGCTCGTCTCGAATTCGAGCGGCATCGTGGAGGAATGCGAGGTTTCGAACAACAACGGCAACGCAATCTGGTTCGACAACTGCAAGTCCGGAAAACCCATCGTCATCCGCAACAATCAGGTTCGGAATAACGACAAAACCGCTGTTTTCGTGGAAATTTCGGTTAACGCCTTGGTTTACAACAATCAGATCGTCGGCAACCGGGAGCGAGGCGTCTACATTTCCGCATCGGATCTCACCAAAACCTTGAACAACACGATCGTAGGGACGTCCGGGCACGGTGCCCTGACCGTTGGCGGCATGCCCCGACAAAATGCGACGCTCAGTCATAACCGTGTTTTCAACAACGTGATCTTCGGCAGCACCTGCACCTTCGACCTCTTTTTCCCCAAGGACAACGGGGGCGACACGTTCGACAACCTCTGCGACTACAACTGTTATTTCCGCACCTCCGGACCGCTGCTGCTGGCCACCACCGGCGCCTCGTTCCAAGACTTGGGCGCGTGGAAGGCGGCCACCGGTTTCGACGCGTCGAGCATCAATGAGAACCCGCAATTCACGCTGGCGAATCCGGAGGACTTCTCGACCTCCCCGATGAGCGGCGTGGTCGACAAAGGCATGCTTTGCCCGGAGGTGCCGGAGGACATCCGCGGGCTCGCCAGGCCGCAGGGCGGCGGGCAGGACATGGGGGCCTATGAGACCAGCTGGCAGGACCTCACCGCACCCGCGCCGCCCGCCGGCCTGAAGGTGACCCCCACATCGTGGAACAGCTTTCATCTGCAATGGGGGGCGGCCAAGGACAACGTGGGGGTGGCTTACTACGAGTTGTACCGCGATGGCGGACGGCGAGCCGATGTCGCGGGGCTCGAATTTGACGATACGGGCCTCGATACGCTCAAAACCTACCAGTACTTCGTGGTGGCGGTGGATGAGTCCGGACTGATTTCCGACATCAGCAACGTGTTCACGGTCAGCACCGGCACCCCGCCGGATCTTGTAGCCCCCTCGGCACCGGGATCGGTCTATGCCGTAGCGAAGGCCAGGGGCACGATCGCGCTTTCCTGGGATGCGGCCACCGACAATGTCGGCGTCACGAAGTATTGTTTGTTCCGGAACGGCGCTCGTGTCACTTTCGTGAACGCGCCTTGGTTCACCGACTGCAACCTCGCTTCCAAAACCGACTACGATTACACGGTGACAGCGTTCGATGACGCGGGCAACGAATCGCCCGCCGCACGAGTGAAGCGGGTCAGAACTTTGCCCTGAGAAAGAGTCAGATTCGGGATGCAGTGCATGAGGCGTGCCGCCATGCGACGGGGAAAGTAGCCGTGTGGAGGCCATCCCGGAGGTGTCATGCGGAATGGCGCTCAGATTTGCATGCGGCGCCATTTTCCCGGGCTGGTCTGATGCCGACGGCGGAATTGCTCGTTGAATCGCGACAGTGACTGGAACCCGGTGGCGAAGGCGATTTCCGCCACCGAGAGGCGCGGGTATTCGACGAGGAGCCGGCGCGCGTCCTGGAAGCGGAGATCATTCAGCCGCTGGAGCAGGGTCGCACCTTTCACCGCTTGGAAAGCGTGGCACAGATGGGATTCCGAAACTCTCAGCTTCTCCGCCACGTCGTGCGTCGAAATCGCATTGCGGAATTCTTCCTGAAGGATCGCCTCCGCCCGCCGCACCAGGGCTTCGGCCGGCGTGGTTGGCTCAGGGGCGTGCTGGCCATCTTGGAAGCGGCGGGAGAGGTCACTTGCCGTCAGTTTCATCAACCAGCTCAGGGCTTGTAATTTCAGTGGCGCGATCGCCGTGGCCCGGTCGCATTTCGCCGTGTGGAAGAGTTTTCTGAGCCGTTCGAGCCCGTTGGCATACTCGCACATGTGCCCGTCCCGCTCGTCCTGTCCGCAGTCGGCCCGGATCGCCTCGGTATAGAGCAGACCGAACAACGTATCGCCGGCCTCCACGGGGATCCACAACAGGTGGATGGCCGGCTTGGACGGCAGATCGAGCGCCAATTTTCGGGTACCCTGCCGCGCCATGCCGCATCCGCAGGAGGACCAAGTGGCAGCGTAATAGAGAGGGAGGATCGCACAGCCGCCACAGTCACCCCGAAGATCCCGCAGCATGGCTTCGTCCACGCGGGAGAAGAACAACCGGAACCCAGTCGCCACATAAAAAAGCTCGATCTGCTTTTTCAACCAATCCGGCGAATCCTGGAGTGGCATTTTTCAGCGCTATCAAATACTTAACCGTTTGGTCAATGAAGTTCCTTTTCTCTAACCTCCTGGCTTCCCGATTTTTTTCTTAACCTCACTCGCCTTAGGCCGGCAGATCTGTACGCCTGCCAGCCCTCCATGCGATTGCGAGCAACCAGGTCACCCAGGCGGCGCATGAGAGAGCCTCCAGGTAACCGGACCGTGGAAAGAAACGCAGCTCAAGCGTTCCACGGGTCGCCTCGGGCAGATCCACCCAGATGCAGCCGTCGGGCCCGCGGCGGGTATCGTGCCAGTTACCGTCCGTCGCTTGCCAGCGCCATCCCGGGTGCCAGTTCTGGGCAAGGCGCAGCCAGCGGGTGCCTTGCGGCAGCTCGACCTGCCAGTGGTTCATGGTCGCGGCGAGCGGCACCGGCGCGGACGCGTGTCGGAGCACCGGGAGCAGGGCATCAGCCTTCGCGGGCAACCCGACTTCCACCCCCGCCAGCACGGGAGCCAGGGCATCCGGGTTTTTCCGGATCTCGTAGCCGCTGACGGTGTCGGCGACCGGCCAGCCGGCGGTGCCGGCGGCCAGCGGGCTGTCCAGCGGCCTCACTGCGACGCCGGCCCCGGCCAGCGTCAGGAGCAACGCCGGTTCCTCGTCGCGGAGGAGGAAGGAGGTCGAGGGATAGTGGATGCTCTCATAGGCATCCACGGTCGGGATGCGGTAGGAGGAAAGCAGGTTCGGCGTGGCGAACACGCGGGCGAAGGCCACGGAATCCGAGCACTGGACGACGCGCGAGGTGCCCGCGAGTTCGCGGACGCGCTCGATCGCGGGGTGCGCCGGCCGAAGGTCGTCGGCAGGCGAAAAGGTGGTCCAGGTGGCAAACAAGGTGCCGAGTTCGAGCGTGGTGGCCGCGACCAGCGTGAACTGGCCGAGGCGTACGCGACCGGGCCTGCCGCTCGCCGTGAAGACGAGCCCGGCGCTGCCAAGGACCAGCAGCCCGTATACCCACGCCGTTTTCGGATGGTGCAGGGCGAAGCGGTCGGTCCAGCTCTTCGCCCGTCGCTCGATCCAGGCCGTGTCCGCGCCGAATTGCGAATCGGAGGCGGCGGCCACCGCCTGACTCACCACCTTGTGCTCGATCGCGCCGCGCAGCTTGGCGGGCAACAGGCTGCCGGCAAGCAACAGGCCGCCGAGCGCGATGACCGCCACCGCGCAGGTCTTGGCCAACCGGACCGGAGGGTGCTTGAGGAAATGCGCGGCCATTTCCGCCGCCATCCATGCCCCGCCGAGCAGGAACAGTAGCTGGACGCGGTGGTAGAGCGGGCCGACCAAGGGGGTGAGCGGGGTCAGCAAGCCGACCGCGATCAGCCACTTGGCTTGGCGCGGCATGGACTTGTGGAAAACGCCGGCGAAAGCCAGCAGCATGGGCATCGTCCCAAGGTAGGCCAGTTCGAGGAAGCTCGATTTCAGCAACTTCCAGCCGTCGATCGACTGGGGCTCGCCGATCAGCCACGGCCAAGCCTGGGCGAACAGCTCGACCCCGTTAAACAGCGGCTGCGTGGCGCCTGCCGGGTAGCCGATCTGGCCGCGCGCCAATCCCATCGCGTTGTTGATGAAGTAGGCTTGAGCCTGCGGCACCCAGGTGAAGGCGGAAAACAGCAGGGCAAGCCCGATCGCAGCGGACCAGGCGAACGCCGGACGCAGGGAGGCGAGAGGCGAGCGCCAGTCTTTGATGCCGCCGGCCACCCAACAGCCGCAAGCCATCACGACGAAGGCCATGTGCTGCAAGCTGCCGCCGGTCAGGGCGAGCACAAGAAACACCGGCGTCAGCATGCGCCGGAACGTGAGCCTCGATTCCCCGCTGGAATCGTCCGCCGCCCAGAACACCCAGGGCATCCAGCAGAAACTGCCGAGCGCCCAGCGGTGATAGATCCAGATGATGAACTGGCTGTTCAGCATGTAGGCGACCGCCCCGAGCGCAACCGCCAGCCAAGGCAGTCCGCGCGCGCGCAGGAAAACCAGCATACCGATCCCCGCGATCAGGAATTCCGCGAGAATGCCCAGGTTCCACGCGTCCTTGAACGGCAGGAACCGGTGCAACTGCATCGTCCAGGTGCCCGGCAGCGCCATGGTGTTGGCCGCCAGGTTGTAACCGCCCATTTCATACGGGTTCCAGCCGATGTAGCCGTCCTCGCGCAGCGATTGCTCGGCGAACATCCGGTATGGCAGGTACTGGGTGACCGCGTCGGACGGGTTGTGGTTGTGGGGTTTCGCCGCACCAGCGCTTTCGTCCCAAGGAGCCAGCAGCGTCTTGGTAATATCGAGCGGTGCGAGGATTTTCCCCCCGAACACGGCGGGGGCGAACAAACCGAGCGCCACACCGAGCAACAGCAGCACCGCGGCGATGGCCGGGAGGGAAACGGTGGGCTTTTTCATGGGGAAGAAGGGACAATCCAACGGATCGTCCAAGAGAAGAGATGAAGCGGGACCGCCACGGCGGCCGGTCCCTACCGTTCTCAATCGAGGAACCGGTATTTGAGGATGCACCAGATCGCACGGAAGCCGTCGCGCCAGCCGATTTTCTTCCCTTCCTCGTAAGTGCGGCCGTAATAGGAAATCGAGACCTCATAGATCGGCACGCGGAGCTTGGCGACCTTGGCGGTGATCTCGGGTTCGAAACCGAAGCGGTTCTCCTGGATCTGGATTTTGTCGAGAATCGGCCGGCGGAACACCTTGTAGCAGGTTTCCATGTCGGTCAGGTTCAGGTTGGTGAACATGTTCGACATCAGGGTGAGGAACTTGTTGCCGACCGAATGCCAGAAATAGAGCACGCGGTGCATGCCCGCGCCGAGAAAGCGGGAGCCGAAGACAACGTCCGCCTTGCCGAGCAGGATCGGCGCGAGCAGCTGCGGATATTCGTCCGGATCGTACTCGAGGTCGGCGTCCTGGATGATGACGATGTCGGATTGGACGTGCTCGAAGCCGGTGCGCAGCGCGGCCCCCTTCCCCTTGTTGACCTCGTGGGTGAAGATGCGGATGCGGGAGTCGGTTTTCGCCAGCTCCTGCATGCGGGCCCAGGTGCCGTCCTTCGAGCAGTCGTTGACCATCACGAGTTCGGCGACCTCGGGTCGCGCCAGCACTCGCTCGACGATCAGGTGAATGGTTTTTTCTTCATTGTACACCGGCATGACGACGCCGAGGCAGGAAGGCGGAATGGAAACGGACGACATGGTGGGTTTGGGGTGGAGAAAGGTGTTATTCTTCGGATTTCCCGGAAGAAACGGAAGCATTTGCCGTGACGCGGCTGCGGATCAGCCGGAACACCAGCAGGGCGGCAACGAGTACGCCGATCCCGGCGATGGCGAGGCCGGCTCTGCCTTCGAACACGGCACCGCCGGTGACGACGAAGCCGACGACGAAGAGCGCCTGAAGCGGCACGGAGATCAGCAGGTAAATGCCCAGTGGCGTGCCGAGCAGGCCGAGCGTGTAGTTCTGGACGAACAGCGGGATGCCCGGCGTCACGCGGAGCGTGCAGGCGAGCTTGATCAGGTCGGCGCGCGGCAGGTCTTTCCAGCGCTCCCAGCGGTGGCCGAGCCACTTGATGACGAACGCGCGGGCCGGGCCGCTCGCCAGCCAGTGGGTCCAGATCATGTTGAGGGCGATGGCCGCGAGGGCCGCCAGGCAGCTGGTCCAGGACGTGCCCCAGGTCGCGCCCGCCAACACCAGCAAGGCGCTGACGGGAAAGCCGAAACCGGGAAGCACCACCAGCGCCACGAACAACAACCAAGGGTGGGCGCTGCCGTGAACGTAGAGCTGCTCTTTGAACTGAAGCAGCCGTGAGGAAAGATCGCTCATAAAAAAGGGAAGCGATGAACTCGAGGCGAGACGCCCGAGGGGGGAAAGCGTTGGGAACGCGTGTCCCGGAAACAAAAGAGACGGAGGAAAGGTCCGTCCGAAGGGGATCAGCGGGGACCGCCAGGCGGCGGTCCCGACTGTTGGGGCAAGTCGGGCGAGGGCGGCGCCTCGCCCCTACCCTCAGACGATCATGCCGGCGGCGACCGTTTCGTTGGTGCCGGGGTCGACGAGGATGAACGAGCCGGTGTGGCGGTTGCGGCGGTAGGAGTCGTGCAGGAGCGGCACGGCGGTGCGCAGGGTGATGCGGCCGATGTCGTTCATGTTGAAGCCTTCGACATCCTCGATCTTGTGCAAGGTGTTGATGTCGACGTGGTACTTGATCTCCTGGACGACGGCCTTGGTTTCCTGGGTGGTGTGGCGCAGGACGAGCTTGGCGCGGGGCGGCATCGGCTTCTGCGAGAACCAGCAGATCATCGCCTCGATGTCCTGGGCGACCTTCGGCGGGTTGTTCGCCTTCACCAGCATGTCGCCGCGGGAGATGTCGATCTCGTCGTGGAGCGTCAGCGTGACGGACTGCGGGGCGTAGGCCTCGGTCAGCTCGCCGTCGGGCGTGTGGATCGCCTTGACGTGGGTGCGGAAACCGGACGGCAGCACGGTGACCTCGTCACCCGGCTTGAAGACGCCGCCGGCGACGCGACCGGCGTAGCCGCGGAAGTCGTGGAACTCGTCGGACATCGGGCGGATCACCCACTGGACGGGGAAGCGGGCGTCGACGTGGTTTTCCTCGCCGCCGATGTAGACGTGCTCGAGATGGTAAAGCAGCGACGGGCCCTTGTACCATTCCATCGACTCGGACTTGTCGACGACGTTGTCGCCGTTGAGCGCGGAGATCGGGATGGTGGTGATCTCGACGATGTTGTCGAGGCGGGAGGCGAAGGCTTCGTAGTCCTTGACGATCTGGTTGTAGACCTCTTCCGAGTAGTCGACGAGGTCCATCTTGTTGACGGCGACGACGAGGTGCTGGATGCGCAGCAGGTTGGCGACGAAGCTGTGGCGTTTGGTCTGCTCGATGACGCCTTTGCGGGCGTCGATGAGGATGATCGCGAGGTTCGCGGTCGAGGCGCCGGTCACCATGTTGCGGGTGTACTGGATGTGCCCCGGGGTGTCGGCGATGATGAACTTGCGCTTCGGCGTGGCGAAGTAGCGGTAGGCGACGTCGATGGTGATGCCCTGCTCGCGCTCGGCCTTGAGGCCGTCGGTGAGGAGGGCGAGGTTGACGTTTTCGTCGCCGCGGCGGCGCGAGGATTCCTCCATCGCTTCGAGCTGGTCCTCGAAGATCGATTTGGAATCGTAAAGCAGGCGGCCGATGAGGGTGGACTTGCCGTCATCGACGGAGCCGGCGGTGGTGAAGCGGAGAAGGTCCATGGAAAGTTTGCTAGTTTTCAGTGTTCAGTTTTCAGCGAGGACTCGCTGTTGGCTCGAACGAGAGGTTCGGCGGTGGTGCCAGTTCGCGGTGTTCTTTCCTCAGTGGCGGCGTTCGCCTCTTTCTGAAAACTGAACACTGAAAACTGACAAACTCGCTTCAGAAGTATCCTTCCTTCTTCCGGTCCTCCATCGACGTTTCGGAGCGTTTGTCGTCGGCGCGGTTGCCGCGCTCGGTCTGGCGGGCGGCGGCGACTTCCTCGATGATCTGGTCGAGGGTCACGGCGTCGGATTCGATCGCGCCGGTGATGGTGGCGTCGCCCATCGTGCGGAAGCGGATGCGCTTGCGCTCGACGGTTTCGCCTTCGCGCGGCTGGACGAATTCGCCGAGGGCGAGAATCGCACCGTTGCGCTCGAGGACGTCGCGCTCGTGGGCGAAGTAGAGGCTGGGAAGCGGGATGTTCTCGCGCTTGATGTACATCCAGATGTCCATTTCGGTGAAGTTGGACAGCGGGAAGACGCGGAAGTGTTCGCCCGGGTGCTTCCGGCCGTTGAAGAGGTTCCAGAGCTCGGGGCGCTGGTTTTTCGGGTCCCACTGGCCGAAGTCGTCGCGGTGGGAGAAGAAGCGCTCCTTGGCGCGAGCTTTTTCCTCGTCGCGGCGGCCACCGCCGAGCGCGGCGTCGTATTGGTGCTCCTCGATGGTGTCGAGCAGGGTGGTCGTCTGGAGGCGGTTGCGGGAGGCGTTCGGGCCCTTTTCCTCGACCACGCGGCCGGTGTCGATCGACTTCTGGACGGAGCCGACGACGAGGCGGGCGCCGAGCAGGTCGACGAACTCGTCGCGGTAGGTCATCGTTTCGGCGAAGTTGTGGCCGGTGTCGATGTGGACCAGCGGGAACGGCATGCGCGCCGGCCAGAAGGCCTTGCGGGCCAGCCAGGCCATCACGATCGAGTCCTTGCCGCCGGAGAACAGCAGGGCGGGGTTCTGGAACTGGGCCGCGGTTTCGCGCAGGACGAAAATCGCCTCGGCCTCAAGCTGGTCGAGATGGGAAAGCTGGTAATTGGGCATGGGAAAAACGATTGCGGAATGCGGATTTCGGATTGCGGAATGGAAGAATCCAAAAGCGCGGGGCGGAAGTAATGACCGCGCGCGGAGGACGCAAGCGAATAATGACAAAGTTGAGCAAGTTGCTCAGGTATCAATAGTGGTAACGGGCTTGGGCGAACTGCAAACGGTCCTCCGTCACGCGGTAGACGAGGCGGTGTTCCTGCGTGATCCGGCGCGACCAGACGCCGGGGCCGAGATAACGAAGCGGTTCAGGTTTTCCGATGCCTGCAAAGGGATCACGGCGAATGGCTTCCACCAACTCCAGCACCCTGAGTGCGATTTTGCGATCCGTGGTCACCCAGTGGGCGAGATCTTCCAGAAAATCGCGGTCGAAAACGAGCAGCCGGTCCTCAGCCATCCGCGGAACTCCGGCGTTCGAGTTCATCCAGCGAGAGCGCCTCCCCCTCCCCTTCGCTCAACCGCTGCAAGGCACCGAGCAAACGGCGGGCGTTGGCGGGCGAACGGAGCAGGTGCGCGGTTTCCTGCAAGCCTTGCCACTCGTCCAATGCCACCAGCACGACCGACTCCGAGCCCCGGCGGGAAATCACCACCGGTTCCCGGGTTTGCAAGGTTTCGTCCCAGATCGAGGCGAACCGATCGCGAGCTTCCGTGTAGGAGACCGTGGTCATGGAAGAAGCCTAAACCTGTACAGAAAACCTGTCCACCCCGATCATGGCAGCGCGATCCGTTCGCCCAGCGCTTCGAGCAGCTCGGAGGTCACGTCCGCGAGGGAGTTCTTTTCGGTATCGAGGACGAGATCCGGGTGGGCGGGCGGCTCGAACGTGCTGTCGCGGCCGGTGAAATGGGCGATTTCGCCGCGGGCGGCCTTGGCGTAGAGGCCTTTGACGTCGCGCTGTTCGCAGGTGGCGTAGCTGGCGTGGACGTAGACCTCGAACAGGTCGTCGCCGAGGATGCCGCGGGCGAGGTCGCGCAGTTCGCCGCGCGGGGTGATGGCGGAGACGAAGGTGACGATGCCCTGGGAGACGAAAAGCTTCGCGGTTTCGGCGAAGCGGCGGATGTTTTCGAGGCGGTCCTCGTCGGAGAAGCCGAGGTTGGCGTTGAGGCCGGAGCGGAGGTTGTCGCCGTCGAGGATGGTGGTGAAGCGGCCCTGTTGGTGGAGGACGCGTTCGGCGGCGTTGGCGATGGTCGATTTGCCCGAGCCGGAAAGGCCGCACATCCAGACGACGATCCCGCGCTGGCCGAGGAGCTTTTCCTTGTCCTGGCGGTTGAGGAAGCGGTGGAACTCGGTGTGGATGTTGGAGGACATGGGAGAAATTTCGGAATGCGGATTGCGGATTGCGGAATGGAAGAAGTCAATCGTTCCGAATTCCGCGTTCCGAATTCCGCATTCGGATCAAATACCAGAGAAAGAGCGAGTTGTAGGTGAAGTAGCGTTTGAACAGGCGGCGCGGCTCGGCGCAAAGGCGGTAGGCCCATTCGAGGCCGTTTTTCTGGAAGAACGCGGGCGCCTGGGAGACCTCGCCGGCGTGGAAGGCGAAGGCGGCGCCGATGCCGAAGTAGACGCCCGGCGGCAGACGGTCCTTGTGCTCGGCGATCCAGCGTTCCTGCTTCGGGCAGCCGAGGCCGACCCAGATCAGGTTCGCACCGCTGTCGCGGATTTTTTGGGCGATGCGCTCGAACTCGTCGGCCGGCCATTCACCGAACGGCGGCGAGTAGGTGCCGGCGACCTGGGCGTCGGGAAAGCGCGCGCCGAGGTTCGCCCGGAGGGTTTCCAAGGTGCTGTCCTTGCCTCCGAGCAGGAAGTGGCGGAACGGCGAGCCGGACCGGTCGGTGGCCCGGAAGGTTTCCAGCATCAGGGTGGGCCCGTAGACGCGGTCGATCAGGCGTTCGGCCGCGGGCAGGCGGCGGTTGAGCGCCCAGACCAGCGGCATGCCGTCCGGGCAGATCAGATCGAAGCGGGCCATCGTTTCGCCGAACGTCCGGTTATGGCGGGCGAGCGCGGCGACGTGAGTGTTGGCGGCCTCGACGGCGTAGGCGCGGTCCCCCGCCCCGGCGCGGTCGAGAATCCACGCGACCGCGCCGGCGTAGTCGGTGGCGGCGACGGGCAGGCCGATGATGGGGACGCGCTGCAAAAGAAGGGGCGGAACGTGAGGTTCAAACGCGGCAGAACGGCTCGACCGGGCGGAGCGCGGGCGTCGCGGCGAGGGCGGCTTCGCGGGCGGAGGTGTCCGGGAACAGATAGAGGGCGTAGCCGCCGTGGCCTCCGCCGCAGTATTTCGCGGCGAGCGCGCCGGGCAGTTCCGGCAGCGGTTTCATGCCTTCCGCCAGCTGGGCCTGGTAGTGGCGGGCGACCCCTCGGGCGAGCAGGTCGAGGTCGGCGTTGAGCACGCCGTGGCGGGCGATGGCGGCGGCTTCCGCGATGCCGGCGTAGTCGCGCGGCAGCCCCGCCACGCCGGGGGTGTCATGGGAATGGCCGGTCCAGAAGATGGCCATGCGGCCTTGGAGGAAATCGCCGTTGTGTTTGAATTCGAGCACCGGTTTTTCCCCGGAGCGCCAGACACACAGCCCGGTTTCGCGGATCACGGCGGGGTCCTGCCAGCCGACGCCGAGGTCGAGCTCGGAGTCGAATCCGTCGCGGCCGTTGAGCAGCGCCCACGCGCCGCTGCCGCCGAGGCCCGCTTGTTTTTCGTACGGCCACTCGCGCAGCGAAACGAGCGGCGAGATCGCACAGTTGACGATGAACGCGCCTTCGCGGGCGAAGCGCGGGACGTCGAGCCAGCCGCCGGCGAAATCGACGCGCAGCGGGGCCTCGGTCGGCGCCTGGACCCAGCGGACGATCGACGAGGTCGAAACCGGCTCGAAGCGCGGAGGGGTTTTCGGCAGCACGACGTATTCGGCGCCGACCTGGGCGCAGAGCTCGCGTTTCAGCGCGCCGTATTGGTCGTCTTCGGTGACGATCAGCAGGTCCGGGCGGATGCGCAGGAAGTCGTCCTTGAAGTCGAGCCCGGCGTCGTGGCCGCGGCCGACGATCACCTCGTCGATCACGCGCAGGCCCTGGAGCAGGGCGAGCTTGTGCTCGTCCGGGATCGACGGCTTGCGGCGTTTGTGGTGCCAGAGCACCTCGGCCGAGGCGAACGAGACAATCAGGTAGTCGCCGAGAGCACGGGCTTCCTCGAAGAATTGGAGGTGGCCGGCGTGGAGAATGTCGTAGCAGCCGCTGACGAAGACTTTGCGCATGGGAGAAGCGGAGAGGATAGAGAAAAGATGGAGGGGCCAGGGGTTAGGGGCCGGGAATTAGGGCGAAGAGTAGCAGAGCGAACCGCGAGCTTTAGCTCGCTCCCTTGCAATGGGCTGCTTGGCTTGATGGGGCGAGATAAAGCACGCGGTCCGCTAAAACGGAACTCTTCCCTAACCACTGGCCCCTTGTCCCTGGCTCCTCAAGGCGGACTCACTCCTTGGAGACCGAGACGTGGTGGCCGTAAGCCTTGAGCAGGGCGTGGCGCTTCGCCTTGTCGAGGTCGGAGGCGACCATTTCGGCGCACATTTCCTCGACGGTGATTTCCGGCACCCAGCCGAGCTTGTGCTTCGCCTTGGTCGGGTCGCCGAGCAGCGTTTCAACCTCGGCCGGGCGGAAGTAGCGCTGGTCGACGCGGACGATGACGTCGCCGACCTTGACGGCCGGGGCTTTCGCCGGGTCGGTCACGGCGGAGACGACGGCGGTTTCGTGGACGCCCTCGCCTTGGAACGTCAGCTCGATGCCGGCCTCGCGGGCGGCCAGGCGGACGAACTCGCGGACGGAGATCTGCTTGCCGGTGGCGATGACGAAGTCCTCGGCTTCCTCCTGCTGGAGCATCATCCACTGCATGCGGACGTAGTCCTTGGCGTGGCCCCAGTCGCGCAGCGCGTCCATGTTGCCGAGATAGAGGCACTCCTCGAGACCCTGGGCGATGTTGGCGATGCCGCGGGTGATCTTGCGGGTAACGAAAGTCTCGCCGCGGCGCGGGGACTCGTGGTTGAAGAGGATGCCGTTGCAGGCATAGATGCCGTAGGCCTCGCGGTAGTTCACCGTGATCCAGTAGGCGTACATCTTCGCCACGGCGTAGGGCGAGCGCGGGTGGAACGGCGTGGTTTCCTTCTGCGGGATCTCCTGAACGAGGCCGTAGAGCTCGGAGGTCGACGCCTGGTAGAAGCGCGTTTTCTTCTCCAACCCGAGGAAACGAATCGCCTCGAGCAGACGCAGGGTGCCGATGGCATCGACATCGGCGGTGTATTCCGGCGCTTCGAAGGACACGGCGACGTGCGACTGCGCGCCGAGGTTGTAGACCTCGTCCGGACGAACCTCGCTCATGATGCGGATCAGGTTCGAGCTGTCGGTCAGGTCGCCGTAGTGCAGGCGGAAGCGGGCGTGCTCGACGTGCGGATCCTCGTAGATGTGGTCGATGCGCTCGGTGTTGAAGAGCGAGGCGCGGCGCTTGATGCCGTGGACCTCGTAGCCTTTTTCGAGCAGCAACTCGGCGAGATAGGAACCGTCTTGGCCGGTGATGCCGGTGATGAGGGCTTTTTTCATCGGAAAGCTTTCAGGGTTCGCGTTCGAGTTTCAGGGAACCGTGGCTCAAAGACGGGCCGCGCCGGCTTCGAGAGTGGCCAGGAAGTTCTGATAGGCGGCGGCGAGGCCGTCGCGCAGGTCGATCCGTGGCTGCCAGCCGGTGGCGCGGATTTTCGAGATGTCCATCAGCTTGCGCGGCGTGCCGTCGGGCTTGCTCGGGTCGGTGAGGATCTCGCCTTGGAAGCCGGTCGTCGCGGCGACGAGGGTAGCGAGCTCGAGAATCGTGAGGTCCTCTCCGGTGCCGACGTTCACCCAGTCCGGCGGGTTGTCGAGGCCGAGCAGGTGGAAGCAGGCGGCGGCGAGGTCGTCGACGTGGAGGAATTCGCGGCGCGGAGTGCCGGTGCCCCAGATGGTGACCGAGGCGTCGCCGCGCTCCTTCGCCTCGTGGAAGCGGCGGATCAGCGCCGGGATGACGTGGGAATTTTCCGGGTGGTAGTTGTCGCCCGGCCCGTAGAGGTTCGTCGGCATCGCCGAGTGGTAGAGCAGGCCGTGCTGGGCGCGGTAGTGCTGGCAGAGCTTCAGCCCGGCGATCTTGGCGATGGCGTAGGCTTCGTTGGTCGGCTCGAGCGGCGAGGTCAGCAGGCAATCCTCGGTCATCGGCTGCGGCGCGTGCTTCGGGTAGATGCACGACGAACCGAGGAAGAGCACGCGTTTCACCCCGGCGAGGCGGCTGCCTTCGACGAGATTCGCGGCGATGGCGAGGTTCTCGTAGATGAAATCCGCCGGATAGGTGGCGTTGGCGTGGATGCCGCCAACCTTCGCCGCGGCGATCACCACGGTGTCGGGCTTTTCCGCGGCGAGGAATTCGAAGGTATCGCTCTGGTCGCAGAGGTTGAGGCGGTCGCGACCGGCGGTGACGACGTCATGGCCGCCCTGCGCTTCGGCGGCGCGGACGAGGGCCGAGCCGACCATGCCACGGTGACCGGTGATGAAGATTTTGGGCATGGGGAAACGGAGGAGCGAAGGAGTTGAGGCTTTAGCCGAGGAGGGGCGAAGCGTGGTGGCGAAGGCGGGTGAGCGATTTCGCTTAAGAAGCGGAGGCTCCGCCCCGGAAGACCCTCCTCGCCTGAAGGCTCGACTCCATCCGGAAATCAGCCGCGGAACGAGGCGAAGGCGGCGGCGACTTCCTCGAGCTGGGCGGGGACGAGCTCCGGGTAGACCGGGATGCTGAGCACCTCCTCGGCGAGCGCGTCGGACACCGGGCAAGAGGCGACCGGCAGGTCGGCGAAGCATTCCTGGCGGTGCAACGGCACCGGGTAGTAAATCTCGCAGCCGATGCCGGCGGCGGAAAGATGCGCCTTGAGCGCGTCGCGGCGGCCTTCGCCGGCGACGCGGAGCGTGAACTGGTTCCAGACGTGGCCGCGGTCCGGAAGCGCGGCGGGCAGGCGGCAGCCATCCGGCAACGGCAGGTTCGCGGCGTACCAGGCGGCGTTGCGGGCGCGGCCTTCGGCGTACGACCCGAGCTGGCGGAGCTTCACGCGCAGCAGCGCGCATTGCAGCGCGTCCATGCGGAAATTGCCGCCGACCATCTGGTGGTAGTAGCGCGGATGCATGCCGTGGTTGCGCAGCTTGACCACGGTCTCCGCGAGCGCGTCGTCGTTCGTCGTGACCAGGCCGCCGTCGCCGAAGCCGCCGAGGTTTTTCGACGGGAAGAAGCTGAAGCAGCCGAATTCGCCGAAGTTGCCACATTGGACGTCCTTGAACATCGCGCCGATCGACTGCGCACAGTCCTCGATCACCTTCAGGCCGAACTGCGCGGCGAACTCGCGGACGGCGTCCATGTCGCAGCACTGGCCGAAGAGGTGCACCGGCAGGATCGCCTTGGTGCGGGAGGTCACGCGCGCGGCGGCGGAGGCGAGATCGATCGTGAAATCGTCCTCGCGCACGTCGCAGAACACCGGCGTGGCACCGGTGCGGGCGATGCAACCGGCGGTGGCGAAGAAGGTGAACGCCGGGCAAAGGACCTCGTCGCCGTGGCCGATGCCGAGCGCCATCAGCGCGACGAGCAGGGCGTCGGTGCCGGAGGAAATCGAGATCGCGTGCTTCGCGCCGATGGACTCCGCGCACTCGCGCTCGAAGGCTTCGACTTCCTCGCCGAGGATGAAGCGGCCGGTGCCGAGCACGCGGGCGAAAACTTCTTTCAGCTCGTCGGCGAGCGGGAGGTTCTGGGCGTTGACGTCGAGGAGAGGGACCATGGGAGAAGCAAAGAGCGGAAGAATGGAGGGGCCAGGGGCCGGGGATCAGGGATGAAGAAGAAAACCGGGCATGACGGGGCGGACTGAAGTCCGCGGTCCAATTGGAGGCCGTTTACGAGGCGTAATGCTCTTACCCTGGCTCCTGGCCCCTAACCCCTGGCCCCTCAAGGGCGGATCAGGCTTTGACGACCTGCCCGTCCTTGGCGGCGATGCCGGCCATGGCGTTGCGGGTGTCGACGATCAGGTCGGCGGCGGCGGCGAGTTCGTTCAGGTCGAACGCGGCGTGGTGGGTCGAGATGACGACGCAGTCGTAGGACGCGAGCGTTTCCTTCGACCAGGCGACCGACTCCTTGCCCGCCCAGTTCATGTGCTCGCGGGTCGGGCCGACGACCGGGACGTGCGGGTCGTGGAAATCGACGTGCGCGCCGAGGTCGCGGAAGCGGTCCATCAGCTCGAAGGTCGGCGATTCGCGCATGTCGTCGACGTTCGCCTTGTAGGCCAGGCCGAGCAACAGGACGCGGCTGCCCTTCACCGCCTTGCCGCGGGTGTTGAGGGCCTCCATCGCGCGGTGCACGACGTATTTCGGCATCGAGCGGTTGATCTCGCCGGCGAGCTCGATGAAACGGGTGTGGACGCCGTATTCGCGCGCCTTCCACGTCAGGTAGAACGGGTCGATCGGGATGCAGTGGCCGCCGAGGCCCGGGCCGGGGTAGAACGGGGTGAAACCGAAGGGCTTGGTCGAGGCGGCGCGGATGACCTCCCAGATGTCGATGTCCATCGCGTCGGCGGCGACCTTCAGCTCGTTGACGAGGCCGATGTTCACCGCGCGGAAGATGTTCTCCAGCAGTTTGGTCAGCTCGGCCACCTTGCAGGAGCTGACCGGCACGACTTGTTCGAACGCGGCGCCGTAGAGCGCGACGCCGGCGTCGAGGCAGGCGGGCGTGATGCCGCCGACGACCTTCGGGATGTTGGTGGCGGAGAACTTCGGGTTGCCCGGATCCTCGCGCTCGGGCGAATAGACGACGAAGAGGTTTTTGCCGACCTGGAAGCCGGCGGCCTCGACGCGGGTGACGAGTTCCTCGTCGGTGGTGCCGGGGTAGGTCGTGCTCTCCAGGCTGATCGTCTGGCCTTCGCGCAGGTGCGGGACGACCGCCTCGATGGTGTCGACGACGAAGCTGAGGTCCGGCTCGAAGTGGTGGTCGAGCGGCGTCGGCACGCAGAGGATGATCGCGTCGCAGTCGGAAACGCGGGAGAAATCGGTGGTGGCGTCGAGCTTGCCGGCGGCGCGGGCCCCGGCGACGTGTTCGCCCGGGATGTGCTTGATGTAGCTTTCGCCGCGGTGGAGCGCCTCGGGCTTCTTCGGGTCGATGTCGAAACCGATCGCCTGGAAGCCGGCGCGGGCGTAGGCGAGGACGAGCGGCAGGCCGACGTAACCGAGGCCGACGACGCCGACGACGGCGGATTTCGCGGAGAGTTTCTGCTGGAGAGTCATGGGCGGTCGCGGACGCCGTAGCGTTCGAGGAGCTTGGCGGACTCGGTCAGGGCCATGCCGGTGACCTGGTCCATGTTGTAATAGCGGTAGGTGGCGAGCCGGCCGATGAACGAGACGTTTTCCTCGCGGGCGGCGAGTTCGGCGTAGCGCTGGTAGAGCGCTTTCGCATCGGCGGCAGGCACGGGATAAAACGGTTCGGCCCCTTCCGTCCACGTTTTCGGATACTCGCGGACGATCGAGGTGGCGGCGACGTCCTGGCCGGTGGCGTGTTTCAGCTCGACGATGCGGGTGAACGGGACGTCCGGGTCGGGGTAGTTCACCTGCATCGCGGGCTGCCAGAAGCCCTTTTTTCCGGCGATCGGCTCGCGTTCGACGAGTTGCTCCGCGGTGAAACTCTCATGCTCGAAATCCAGCGAGCGGTAGGGCAGCGGACCGAAACAGCGGCCGAAATACTCGTCGACCGGGCCGGTGAACACGAGGTGGCGGTAGCTCCAGCGGCGTTTCGCCTCGTCGAAATCGACCCCGAGGTGGAGCTCCACGCCGGGCGAGGCGTCGAGCATCCGCCGGAACATCGCGGTGTAGCCGTCCTTCGGCAGCGCCTGGAATTCCTCGGCGAGGTAGCGGTCGTCGCGATTGGTGCGGATCGGGATCCGCCCGCAGACCGAAGGATCGAGGTCGCGCGGATGGCGCTGCCACTGCTTGAGCGTGTAGCCTTCGAAAAACCGTTGGTAGAGCTCGCGGCCGACCTGGGAAACGATGACTTCCTCGGAATTCGCCGGCCGGTCGATTTTTTCCCGGTGCGCCTCCAGCCAGGCTTCGAATTCCTCGGTGGTCGATGGCCGGCCGAGGAATTCTTCGAAGGTGTTCAGGTTGATCGGGAAGCTCCAGTAGCGGCCGCCGCTGAAGCTTTTGATCTGATACTCAACGGGATGCCACTCGGTGAAGCGGTTCAGGTATTCGACGATCCGCGGCGAGTTGGTGCGGAAATAGTGCGGGCCGTAGGGGTGGATCAGCACACCCGCCTCGTCGTGGCAATCGTAGGCGTTGCCGCCGAAATGGTCGCGCTTGTCGACCATCACGCAGTTCCAGCCGGCGGCCGAAAGTCGCTCGGCGACGACGAGGCCGGAAAACCCGGCCCCGACGATGAGGAAATCGGTGGAGGTCATGCGACCGTTAGGAAAGCACGTCGCGGAAATACTCGATCGTTTCCGCGATGCCCTCGTCGAAAGGCACGACCGGCTGCCAGTCGAGCACCGCCTTGGCGCGGGTGATGTCCGGCTGACGCACCTTCGGGTCGTCCGGCGGCAGCGGGCACTCGACGCAGGTCAGCTCGATGCCGAAGTGGCGGGCGATCGCCTCGCCGAACTGGCGGATCGTCATTTCGTGCGGGTTGCCGCAGTTGACCGGGTCGTGCGTTTCGCTGCGGGCGAGGCGCCAGATGCCTTCGACGAGGTCGGAAACGTAGCAGAACGAACGCGTCTGCGAGCCGTCGCCGAAGATCGTCATCGGTTCGCCCCGCAGCGCCTGGCCGATGAAGGCGGGCACCACGCGGCCGTCGTCCAGGCGCATGCGCGGACCGTAGGTGTTGAAAATGCGGACGATCTTGGTGTCGACGCCGTAGGCGCGGTGGTAGGCCATCGCGGCGGCTTCGGCGTAGCGCTTCGCCTCGTCGTAGCAGCTGCGGACGCCGATCGAGTTGACGTTGCCCCAGTAGGATTCCGGCTGCGGGTGGATTTCCGGGTCGCCGTAGACCTCGGAGGTCGAGGCGACGAGGTAGATCGCGCCTTTCGCCCGCGCCAGATCGAGCGCGTTGTGGGAGGCGTAGGAGCCCGCCTTGAGCGTTTCGACCGGGATTTTGACATAGTCGATCGGGCTGGCCGGCGAGGCCATGTGGAAAACGTAGTCGACCGGGCCGTCGATTTCGAACGGCACGGACACGTCGTGCTCGATGAAACGGAAGTCCGGATTGCCCTCAAGGTGGGCGAGGTTCCGGCGGTCGCCGGTGACGAAATTGTCCAGCGCCACGACCTTCAGGCCGTCCGCCAGCAACCGATCGATCAGATGCGAGGGCACGAATCCCGCGCCTCCCGTCACCACCGCCGTTTTGCCCCGTTGCGAGGCGAGATCTTTCACGCTCATGAGTCTGCTAAAGTCCGGACACGCTGCCGCCCTTGGTCGTTCGTCCGCAAGCGCGAACAAAACCTGGCGTTGGGTTTCGGGGAAATGGCCACCAGTGGTCGCGTCATCGCGTCATCCGGTAGGTGCTATCCACGCCAAATTCCGGGTTTGTTCAATCAAAAATGAACAAACGGCGGAATCCGCGCGATCCCGCTCACGGCAGGGGTTTGCGCGGCAGCAGGATCGAGAACAAATCAAGGTCGACCGCCTGCGGCTGGCCGAGGAAATCGAGCAGCACTTTCACCCGTTCGGCGGCCGGGGCGACGGCCAGCACCGTGCCGCGCATGCCCTGGAGCGGGCCGGTCGCGATCTCGACCTCCTCGCCGGTCTCGATCACGGGCGAAACCGTCAGGGTCTCGCCCTCGCCCGCCTCATGGCGGCGGATTTCCCCGCGCAGGGCGTCGACGAAGTCCTCCGGCACCGGCGGGATGCGGTCGCCGAAGCGGACCAGCCCGCGGACGCCCTGGCAAAAGGTCACCGCCCGCTCGAGCTCGGCGAGGGAGAACTTCGCCAGCAAATAGCCGGGAAACAACGGCTCGACCCACCAGACTTTGCCGCGACGGGTCGCCTTGCGGTAGCGCAGCCGCGGGCAGAACACCTCGACGCCCTCCAGCCCGCGCAGGTGGCCGGCGGCGATGTGCTCGCGCTTCGTCTGCGTGCGCACGCAGAACCAGGCCGCCTCGTTCTCGCCCGCCGGATTCATTCGCCCATCATTTTTTGCAGCAGCGGCAGCAACAGCCCGCCGCGCTTCATCCAGTTCTTCAGCCGGTCGATGCGCTCTTCGAGAAACTCGCGCCGCGCCGGGTCGTCCTCGCGCGCCACCGCCTCGGCCAGCTTGCCGACCTTCGATTTCCCGCTTTCGACATGCGGCCGCACCTGCTCGCGGATGAACCCGCCGACCAGGCGCTTCAGCTCGACCGCCGGCTCGTAATACGTCCGCCGTTCGCCCTCGCGGTTCACCTCGCGCAGCGCGCCGAGCTGCTTGAGCGAACGGATCCCCTGGCTGGCCGAGCCCTTGCTGATCGCCAGCCGCTCGACCAGATCGTCCAAGGCCAGCGGCTCGGGCGTGATGAACAGCAGCCCGTAGATCTCCCCGATCGAACGCGGCAGGCCGATCACCCGCACGATGTCGACGAACACGTCCACCACCTGCCGCTCGAACGCGTCCAGCGGCCGGGTTTCCGGCGAATCCTGCTCCGACATGGGTGACATCGCAGCCGCTCCCTAGCCCGCCGGCCGCTTTTGTTCAAACTTTTTTGAACAATCTTCCGCCCGCCATTCCATTTGCCCTCCGCCCGCCGCCGCCCTTTCCTCCCCGCATGTTGCTCGACCTGAAAGGCGAACTCGCCGACCGCGCCTACCCGATCCTCGCCTCGCTGATCTGCCCGCGGCCGATCGCCTGGGTGACGACGCTGAACGCCGACGGCTCGGTCAATGCCGCGCCCTTTTCGTTTTTCAACCTGATGGGCAGCGAACCGCCGTTGGTCGTGTTCTGCCCCGGCGACCACGACGACGGCACGCCGAAGGACACCGCCCGCAATGCCCAGGAACGCGGCGAATTCGTCCTCCATCTGGTCGACGAAGGCCTGGCGGAAACGATGGTCCGCACCTCCGCCAGCCTGCCCTACGGCGAGAGCGAGGCCGCCCGCGAGCGGCTGGCCACCACGCCCTCCGCCGCCATTGCCACCCCGCGGCTGGCCGACGCCCCCGTCGCCCTCGAATGCCGCGTCCACTCGATCCAGCGCATCGGCGAAAACCGGCTCGTTTTCGGCCTGATCGAAGCCGTCCACGTCCGCGACGCGCTCTACGATCCGGAACACCGCCGGATCCGCACCGACCGCTACCACCCCGTCGGCCGCATGGCGGTGCCTAACTGGTATTGCACCACCCGCGACCAATTCGAAATCGTCCGGCCCGCCTGACCCGATGACCGACCTGTTCCCCGCCGCCGGCACGCCCGCGCTCGTCCTCGCCCCGATGCAGGACGTGACCGACCTCCCGTTCATGCGGGTGGTCGCCCGCCGCGGCGCGCCCGACTGGTTCGTCACCGAGTATTTCCGCGTCTACCCCGGCTCGCGGCCGGATCCCTACATCCTGCGCTCGATCACCGAGAACCGGACGGGCAAACCGGTCTTCGCCCAGCTGATCGGCCACTCGATCCCCGACCTCGTCCGCAATGCCACCGAGCTGCTGCGCCACCCGGTCGCCGGCATCGACCTCAACCTCGGCTGCCCGGCGCCGGTCGTGTGCAAAAAGGACGCCGGTGGCGGCCTGCTGCGCAGCCCGGAGCGGATCCACGAGATCGTCGGCGCGTTGCGCGACACCGTGCCCGGCCGGTTCACCGTCAAAACCCGCGTCGGCTACCACACGCCGGAGGAATTCGCCGGTTTGCTCGACGTCTTCCGTCGCCACGCCATCGACCTGCTCACCATCCACGGCCGCACCGTGATCGACCGCTACCAGACGCCGGTCCGGCCGGACTGCGTCAAAATGGCGGTCGAAACGTTGCCCTGCCCGGTCATCGCCAACGGCAACGTCGTCGACGTGCCCACCGGCCGCGGCTACCTCGCCCGCACCCGCGCCGCCGGCCTGATGGTCGGCCGCGGCGCGATCCGCAACCCGTGGTTGTTCGCCCAGCTCCGCGCGGATTTCGCCGGGGAATCGCCGCCCGCGCCGACCCACCGCGATCTGTTCGACTACGTGCGGGAGCTCTACGACGAGCTCGCCCGCGAAACGAAGCGCTTCGATCCGCTCGGCCACGTCCAGCGGATGAAGAAAACCATGGCCTACATCGCCCAAGGCCAGCCCGAGGACTTCGTTTCCCGCATCCTGCGGGCGAAGACCCCCGACGACTTCCACGCGGCGTGTCGCGACCACCTCGACCACGACGCCCCGCTCGCGCCCACTCCGCCGGAAAGCTCGAAGTTGTTCTGCGGCTTCGCCGAACTCGCCGGCGGGTCGCCCGCGCCTTCGCCCATCCCCCTCTGACGCGATAACGTGATGGCATTCCCTGGAAAAAACCCTTATTCTCAAGGTACTGCGTCTCGCATGAAGTGCCCCCGAGTCAGGCCGCGCCTCCGCGCCGGCTTCACCATGCTCGAACTTACCGTCGTCATCGCCGTGCTGCTTTCGCTGGCGAGCCTCTTGGCGACGGGCGTTCGCGCGTGGAAACGTGGCGCGGATCGCTCGCACTGCGTCATGGTGCTGCGCAACGCCCAGCAGGCGGTGCGCTGCTTCCAGAACCTCTACGGCTACGAACCCGGGATGGCGCTGGCCGCGACGGACGGCGTCACCGACATCGCCGAGGAACTGGCCAACCGCGGACTCATCACGCCCAACCAGTTCGCCGAGGCGAAGGGCGAGGTTCCCTGCCAGGGCGGCGGCACCTACTCGCGCAAGGACCCCACCCGCTTCCCGGATCTGGGCGAGCTCTACATGGAGTGCTCGCTCAAGGACGATCCGAACAGCACCCACGACATCGACCGCCGCACCGGCTGGTGAGCGGCGAGCCGACCGGACGCGAAAAAGGGCGCCCCGCGAAGGAGCGCCCTGCGTTCAAGGCCGCGGGCCGGGAGGAGATCCGCCCGCCCGGCGGCCGTGAAGATCACTTCAGCGAGATCGTCACCTCGCGCTTGGTTTCCATCTTGATGCCGTCGATGCCCTTGAGCGCGGCTTCGATTTCCTCCGGCGTCTCCGGCTGGGTGGCGGCCATCTTCTTGAAGGCGCCCGGCGTCTTCATCACCTTGCCGAAATCCATCTCCATCAGCGTGACGGTGTCGCCGTCGGTGTGGGTGGCGTCGGACGAGGCGATGCCGCCGTCCGCCTTGATCCTCACCGCCACCTTCATGTCGGCGAACATCTGCTTCATCATCGCCTCCTGCTGGGCCTCCATCTCCGCGTTTTCCGGCATCTCCGGCTTCTTCGGTTTGTCGCCCGCCTTCGGCTGCGGCATGTGGACGACCAGCTTGCCGCCGGAGTAGGTGAAGGTCACCGGCTCCTCCTTCGGTTTGTCCGGCTGCTCGCCCATGTCCGGGCCCTGCTTCATGTCGTTCATCGTGTCGCCCGGCTTGAACTTCAGCTTGTTGATGTCGGCGAACTTGAAGGTCGTCCGCGCGCCCTTCTTGCCGCCGGCGTCGATTTTCTCCGACTTCTCGAAGGTCACGCCCTCGCCCAGCGAGGCCGCCTTGGTCTTCGCCTTCTCCTCGGAGAACATGCCGTCGAGCGGGTCCTTCTTGTCGGCGCCCTCCTCGCCGCCCATCGCGGACATCTGGGACATCATCGCCTGGGCCTGCGCGCCGAACGTCGTCTCCTCGACGATCGTGCCGCTGCCGTCCTTGTTCAGGTGGATGACGGTTTCGGATTGGAAACAACTGGCGAGACCGAGCGCCGAGGCGATCGCCAACAACGGAGACAGGAGCTTTTTCATGGCTTTCATGGGATTCCCTATCACGCTGATAGAACGAACGGCGGGAAACAAGTCCGTGGTGAAGGAAACGCCGCATGGAAGAGGACTTGAGATCTCAAATTTGAAATTTGAAATTCCAGCGGCCCGCGCCGCCGCTAACCTGCGCGAAGCGCATGACCGTTCCCGCCGTTGAAATCCGCGACCTGGTGAAGGAGTTCCGCACCTCCTTCCGCCGCGAACCGCTGCGGGCGGTCGACGGCGTCTCGATCACGATCCAGCCCGGCGAGATCTACGGCCTGATCGGGCCGAACGGCTCGGGCAAATCGACGACCATGAAGGCGCTGCTCGGCTTGGTCGCGCCGACCGCCGGGAGCTGCGCGATCTTCGGCAAGGACTCGCTCAAGGTCGATTCGCGCGACGACGTCGGCTTCCTGCCGGAGAACCCCTATTTCTACAAACACCTGACCGGCGCGGAAACCCTGCGCTTCTATGGCAAGCTCTGCGGGCTGGGCGGCAAAACGCTGCATGACCGCGTCGGCGAGCTGCTCGCGCTGGTCGGCCTCGAATCCGCCCGCGACCGCCGCGTCGGCGGCTACTCGAAGGGCATGCTCCAGCGCATCGGCCTCGCCCAGGCGCTGGTGCAGGAGCCGCGGCTGGTCATCCTCGACGAACCGACCGCCGGCGTCGACCCGATCGGCTCGCGCCAGATCCGCGACCTGATCCTCACGCTCGGCGAGCGCGGCATCACCGTCTTCCTCTGCTCCCACCTGCTCGAACAGGTGCAGGAGGTCTGCGACCGCGTCGGCATCATTTTCCGCGGCAAACTGGTGCGCGAGGGCCGGCTCGACGAGCTGACCGCCATCGAGGACCAGACGGAAATCGTACTGCGCGACGCCACGCCGGAATTGATCGCGGAAATCGAAGCGCTGGCAAAACGCCACGGCGCGGGCTGGCTGCAGGCCGGCAAACCGCGCACCACGCTCGAGCGCCTGTTCCTGCGCGAAACCCAGGGAGACGACCGATGACCGAAGCCGCCGCCAAACGCCCGCCCTTCCTCCGCGCCCGCCGCATCGGCGTGATCGCCCGGCACGCCTTCACCCAGCTGGTGCGGATGAAGGTGTTCTATTTCCTCGCCGTCTTCGCCGTCATCCTGCTGGCCAGCAACCTGATCGACCTGCCGCAGCACGCCGGCCCGGAATCGGTCGGCGCGGGCGTGCTGCGCTCGATCAAGAGCTGGTCGCTCGGCACGATGACCCTGTTTTCCGTCGTCCTCGGCATCACCGCCACCGCGCTGCTGCTGCCGAAGGACGTCGAGGACCGCACGCTCTACACGATTCTGGCGAAACCCGTGCCGCGCCTCGACTACCTCGCCGGCAAGCTGCTCGGCGTGCTCCTGCTCGTCCTCGTCTCGCTCGCGCTGATGGACGCGCTGATGACCGGCGCGCTGCACCTGAGGACCGGCCGGGTGCTCGAACAACAAACGCAGCTCGCCCAGGCCCAGGGCTGGCCGGCGGAGGAAATCGCCGCGATGCGCACCGACACGCTCGCCCAGGGGCCGAGCTGGTCGCTGCAAGGCGCGGTCGCCGCCGTGTTCCTGCGCGCCGTGGTGATGGCCGCGGTCGCCCTGCTGTTGTCGACCTTCTCGACCAGCACCCTGTTCACGGTGATCGTCAGCTTCCTCGTCTACTTCATCGGTCACTTCCAGGCCGACGCGCTCGATTTCGCCCGCCAGTCCGGGCACGCCGGCCAGTCCCAGTCCGCCCGCCTGCTCGCCGGCTCGGTCGCCCTCGTCTTCCCGAACTTCCAGATCTTCAACGTCATCGACGCCGTGATCCAGGGCGCCGTGCTGCCGCTCGCCGCGCTGGCGAAGCTCGCCGCCGTGACCGGCTACTACTTCATCCTCTATGTCCTCTCGTCCTGGTTCGTCTTCGCGAAGAAAGAGTTCTAAAAGAACGATCCGCCTGAGGGGCCAGGAGCCAGGGATCAGGGGCCAGTTAGAAGAATCTTCCCTGACCCCAGCCCCTAAATCCCAACCCCTCAAATTCGCCCGGCCCTCCGCCCCTAAATGCCACCCCGCCTCAAACCCCTGATCGTCCTCGCCGGCCTGCTCGTGGCCGGCGCGCCGCGGCTGTGGTTCGAGGACGGCCTCACCCGCGAACTGCACGCCGCCCGCCTGCTGCCCCGCCCGGTCAGCGCCGGGGCGCGGGAAAAGATCGACCAGACGAGCTGGGCGGTCGCCCTCGGCGGCCTGCGCACGTTGGTCGCCACCTTCCTCAACCTGCGCGCCCAGGGCTTGTTCGAGGACACGCGCTGGGACGAGCTCGCCGAGGCCTACGACACGCTGGTCGAGTTCGCGCCGCAGACGCGCGACTACTGGCTGACCGGCGCGTGGCACCAGGGCGTCAACGCCGCCTCCTACTACGCCTACGATTCCGACCTGCCCGCGCTGCGGCGCAAGGCGGCGTGGCGCGCCGCGATCCTGCGCGGCCGGGCGTTCCTCGAACGCGGGATCCGCAACAACCCGGACGACGGCAAACTGCGGGCCGCGCTCGGCAACCAGCTCGCCGACGTCACCCGGCTGCCCGATTTCCCCGCCGCCGCCGCCGCCTTCCACGCCGCCGCGGAACGGGGTAACGCCCCGCCCTACCTACGCCGCGCCGAGCTCTACGCCCTCGCCCGCTCGCCCGGCCGCGACGCGGAAACGCTGCGGCTCGCCCGCGAACTCTACGCCGACCGGGCGAACCGCACGCCGCTGCTCGTCGCCATCCGCTTCGTCTTCGAGCACCGCGCCGACCCGGCGGAGCCCGCCGACCGGCTGGCCGTCGGGTTGTTCGGCAGCGCCAAGGCCGCCTATGCCGCGCTCGGCCCCTACTGGCAGCGCGAGCAGGACCTGTATCCGTCCGACGGCGTGGCCGAGGCGCTCGCCGGGCTCGAACGCCAGCTCGCCATCCTGCCGGACCGCAGCGTGTTCCGCCGGCAGCCCGCGCCGCTGCGGAAATCAACCGATCCGTTCGCCCACTGAGCCACCCGATTTGCCCGGTTAGGAAATTGGAACTGGAACCCCTCGCCCGCACGGCTCACCCTGCGGGCCCACCCCGACACCTTCGTTCATGCGAATCGCTCTTTTCGCGGACATTCACGCCAACCTGGAAGCGCTCGAAGCCGTACTGGCCGACGCCGAAGCCCATGGTGCGACGGATTACGTCTGCCTCGGCGACATCGTGGGCTACAACGCCGATCCCGCCGCCTGCCTCGAACGCGTCCGCGCCATGGGCTGCCCGGTGGTGAAAGGCAACCACGACGAAGACGCCTCCGGCACCCACTCGCTCGAAGCCATGAACCCGGTCGCCGCCGCCGCCCTGCAGTGGACGCGCGAGCAGCTCAGCGACGAGCAGCGCCAGTGGCTCCGCCGCCTGCGCATGGTCCGCCAGGTCGAGGATTTCACCGTCGTCCACAGCACCCTCGATCAACCCGCGAACTGGAACTACGTGACCAACCGCTTCGACGCGATGGCCAACTTTTCCTACCAGTTCACCCAGGTCTGCTTCCACGGCCACACCCACGTCCCGCGCGTCTACGTCAAAACCGACAAGGTGCAGGAAGTGCCCGCCGATCAGGTCGCCATCGAGGACGGCGCGAAGTATTTCATCAACATCGGCTCGGTCGGCCAGCCGCGCGACGGCGACTGGCGCGCGTCCTACGTGCTCTACGATCTCGAATCCCGCGTGATCTACTTCCGCCGGATCGAATATGACATCGCCACGACCCAGCAGAAGATCCTCGCCGCAGGCCTGCCGGAAATGCTCGCCCACCGCATCGCGGAAGGGCGGTGAGCCAGGGAGGCGGGACATTCCCGCCCCGCTTCGGTGAAGACCAAGGACGGGACAAAAATATCCCTCCTCCAGCCCCTCAATACGGCCCGCGGATGTGGGCGGAGACGTTCCGCCGGTAGAACGCCGCCAGCTTGGCGTGCAGTTCCGCGCCCAGCGGCGGCAGGTCGGACACCGCCGCGTTGGCCGCCGCCTGCTCCGGCCGGCTCGCGCCGGGGATGACGACGGAGACCGCCTCGTGGTCGAGGATCCAGCGCTGCGCCATCTGGGCGAGCGTCAGCCCGTCCGGCACGAAGCCCTTCAGCTCGTCGGCCAGCTCCACGCCGAGTTCGTACGGCAACCCGGCGAAGGTTTCGCCCACGTTGAACGCCGCGCCGTCGCGGTTGTAGGAACGGTGGTCGCCGGCGGCGAAGGCGGTCGTCTTGGTCATTTTGCCCGACAACAGCCCGCTCGCCAGCGGCAGACGGACGATCAGGCCGACGCCCCGCGCGAGCGCCTGCGGGAACAAGGTCTCGATCGGCTTCTGGCGGAACAGGTTGAAAATGATCTGCAGCGACTTCAGCCCCGGCTGTTCGAGGCAGAGCAGCGCCTCGTCCATTGATTCCACGCTCGCGCCGAAGTGGCGGATCTTCCCCTCCGCCTGCAGCTTCCGCAGCCACTCGAACACCTCGCCCCGACGCATCACCTCGGTCGGGATGCAATGGAGCTGGGTGAGGTCGAGCGCCTCCACGCCGAGCCGCCGCAGCGAATCCTCGGTCGCCTGCCGCACGCCGGCCTCGGTGTATTGGTCCGGGTAAAGCGCCGCCGTCCGCCCGAGCTTGGTGGCCACCTTCACCGGCGCGCCGGTTTCCTTGAGGAAGCGCCCGACGAGCGTTTCGCTGCGGCCCGCGCCATAGACGTCCGCGGTGTCGAAGAAATCGATGCCGGCCTCGACCGCGGCGCGCAAGATCGCGAACGCGCTCGCGTCGTCCACCGCACCCCAATCCGCACCGCCCAGCTGCCAGCAGCCCAGGCCGATTTCGGAAACTTCCGCGCCAACTCCGGGGAACATTCGTCGTTTCATGGCACGCACGTTAGAGACGATCCGCCCGGCGGCAAGCGTCCGGTGGGGCGGCCTCGCCGAGGCCGCCTTCGGAGCGGGCAAAGCAACAGAGTTTCCCCGGGCGCATCGCAGCCTTCGTCCGACCGATGAGAACGCCGTCGCCGCATTGGCTTGCGAAGGTGCTCTCGGCGAGAGCACCCCACCTTCAAGCGTCCGCTCACCATGCGCCGCGCGCGCTTTCCAGCCAGCGTTCGAGCGTCGCCATGTTCCCCAACGTGTCGTCGAGTGTCATCGCCGGCACCTCACGCTCGCCCGCCCACACCGCCTCGGCGAAGGCGTCCGCCTCGTAGGCGTAGAGCGAGCGGTCGGGCGTGATGAGAATTTCCTCCGGCCGCGGCGCGCCGGGACGTTGCAGGAGAATCCGCGACGGCAGCAGGTTGCGGGTCACCAGATAGGGTGAGATGACCGTCAGCCAGCCGTCGGAGCCGTAGATGCGGACGACGTTTTCCTGGCCGAGCCCGACGCCGCACGAAAGCTGGGCGAGCACGCCGTTGGGAAAGGCCAGATTCGCGATGGCGTGGGCGTCGACCCCCGTTTCCGGGTGATACACCGCCGAACCCTGCACCACGATCGGATCGAGGAACGGCTTGCCCTCCACCGCGCCGGCCACCAGCCGCGCCCACGACGCGGTGTAGCCACCGACGTCGAGAATGCCTCCGCCGCCGAGCTCACGGTTCCACAGCCGGCTTCCGGGCGAAAACGGCGCGTCGAAACCGAACGCCGCCTGCACCAGCCCGACCTTGCCGATGGCGCCGGCCTGGATCAGCTCGACGACTTTCCGCGTCTGCGGATGGCAGCGGTACATGTACGCTTCCATCGCCACCACGCCCCACGACCGGGCCTCCGCCGCGATTTCCCGCGCCTCGTCCAACGTCATCGTCAGCGGCTTTTCGCACAATACATGCTTGCCCGCCCGGATCGCCCGCAGCGCCCACTCGTGGTGCTGCGGGTGCGGCGTCGCGAGGTAAACGCCCTGCACCATCGGATCGTCGATCAGCTCCTCGTACGACCCGTAAAACTCCGGGATGTCGAAGCCCGCGGCGAACTCCTCGGCCTTGCGCAGGTCGCGGCTCGCCACCGCCGCCAGCTCGCCCGTCCGCGATTCCGCCACCGCCTTGGCGAACACCACCGCGATCCGGCCCGTCGAAAGAATGCCCCAGCGGAATTTCGCCTTTTTGCTCATAAGTCGAGAGTGAAGGGTTGAGAGCGGAGAGAAAGAAAATCCAGTCCGTCAGCCGTCCCGCCACTCCGCCAGAATCGGTCCGTCGGCGGCGGCCCAGTGGAGGCGGTCGCAGGTGGCGGCGTCGACCCACTCCAGCGCGTCGTGCTCGTGCGGCTGCGGTTCGCCCGCGGCGATGATGCGGCAGAAAAACGGGATCAGCCGGATCGGGCCGCGGCCGTAGTCCCAGACGACGGGCGTGAGCGCGCCGGTGACCTCCGTTTCGATGCCGAGTTCCTCGCGCAGCTCGCGGACCAGCGCGGCCTCGGGCGATTCGCCCGGCTCGACCTTGCCGCCGGGGAATTCCCACAAGCCGCCGAGGTGCTTCCCCTCCGGCCGGCGGCAGGCCAGAACCCGGCCGCCGCCGTCTTCGATCAATCCGCAAACCACCTGGATCATGCGGCGAAGGTCTAGCCGCTCCGGCCGCCCGCGTCGCGGAGAAATCCCGGCGCGGGCGAATGGTGCGCCCGTCAGTCCTGCGGCGGTTCGCCCGGCACACCGACCATCCAGCCGATGCCGAACTTGTCCTGCACCATGCCGAAGCACGGCGACCAGAATGTCTTGCCCAGCGGCATGCGGACCTCGCCGCCCTCCGCCAGCGCAGCGAACACGCGGGCGGCGTCGGCTTCCGTCGGCTGGTTCAGCGACAGGCTGAAGCCGTCGAAGCCGGTCGGCTCGCCGCAGCCGTCGGACGCCATCACCCGCGAGTCGCCGATGAGAATGCTGGCGTGCATCACCTTTTTGCCGAAGCCCTCCGGCAGCATGCCGGGCGGCGCGGGCTCCGGGCTGTCCTCGTGGCGCATCAGCATTTCGAGCTTCGCGCCGAGGGTTTCCTGATAGAAGGCGAGCGCTTCTTCACAGCGGCCGCCGAAGAACAGATACGGTTCGATGGTGGAGGATTTCATGAGGATTCGGAGTTGGGAGATTCAGAGCGTGCGGGCGGTTTCCACGAGCTGGTCGAAGGCCTTCGACCAGCCGTCGGCGAAGCCCATGGCGGCGTGCTTCTCGCAGTTCGCCTTGGTCCAGTGGAGCGCGCGGGCGATGTAGCGCGTGCCGCCGTCCGGCAGCGGGTCGAAGGTGATGATGCCGGTGAAAAACGCGCCGGGATTCGGCACCCAGCCGGGCAGGTAGGCGTCGGTGAAGACCAGCTTCCGGTCCGGCACGACTTCGAGGAACACGCCGGCGTTCGGGAAACGCTCGCCGTCCGGCCCGCACATCGTCATCCGGCTGGAACCGCCCGGCCGCACGTCGAGCACGACGTCCGAGACCGTCCACGGCTTCGGGCAGAACCACCGCGGGTAGAGCGCGGCCGTGGTCCAGCAGGCGTAGAGTTTCTCCGGCGGCACGTCGGTTTCGCGGGCGAGGATCAGCTCGCGCTCGGACAGGGGCGAATCGATGGAATCGGACAACATGGTTAAATCAGCGTTCGGTTGAGTTCGGTCTGGTAATCAGCGGGGTCCGGCGTCGCGGCCGGGTCGGTCAGGTAGCGCTCCCACAGCTGCGCCGCCGGCCGGTAGCCCGCGGCCTCGAGCCGGGAGATGAACTCGCCCCACGCCTCGCCGAGCCGCTCGTACGGCCCGGTGTAGACCGTGCGCACCACCCGGGCGCCGGGCAGTTCGCCGGCGACCACGCGGCCGACGGGCGAAAGCGCGCCGGTCACCGGCACGCCGACCTCGAAGTCGAAGCGCTCCGGGTCGATGCAGAAATGGCGCGAAAACACCGGCCCGGCCGGACCGATGCCCTGCGCCACCGCCGCCTCGATTACCTCGCGGATCGCGGGCGACATCACCTCGCGGATCCGCTCGCGCGGGATCGACAGACGGATCACCGCCGCCGGACAGGCTTCGGTTTCAACAACGGTGAGCGGGGAAAGCATGGCGCGCGGGACGGATTGGCGAGTCAGGAGACTTGCCTCGGAATCGCTCGACCGCCAGCGGAAGTTTCAAAACGGTCCGCGGGATTCGCCCGCGCCGGCTCTCACCGGCTTTTCGCCAGCGCGACGAGGATCGCCTTCTGCGCGTGCAGGCGGTTCTCGGCCTCGCGGAAGATCACGTCGGCGTGCTTTTCGAGCACTTCCTCGGTGATCTCCTTGCCGCGGTAGGCGGGCAAACAGTGGAGCACGATGTGGTCCGGCGCGGCGTTCGCCAACAGCCCGGCGTTCACCTGGAACGGACCGAAGGCGGTTTCCTTCTCCTGCTGGCCTTCCTGCCCCATCGACAACCAGACGTCGGTGTTGATGACATGCGCGCCCTTCGCCGCCACCGCCGGGTCGGTAGTGACGGTGACGTTCGGCGCGTCGAGCTTCGCGAGGAACTCCGCCGGCGGCTGGTAGGCGGCGGGCGCGGCGACGGCGAGCTCGAAGCCGAGGTGCTTCGCCGCCCACATCCAGGAAATCGTCATGTTCGAGAAGCCATCGCCGATGAAGGCGATCTTCTTGCCGTCCCAACCGCCGAGCGTTTCCTTCACCGTCAGCAGGTCGGCGAGGATCTGGCACGGATGCTCGTCGTCGGTCAGCGCGTTGATCGTCGGGATGCCCGAGTAGTTCGCGAAATCGACGACATCCTGCTGGGCGAAGGTGCGGATGATGCAGCCGTGGACCATCCGGCCGAGCACGCGGGCGGTGTCCTTGATCGGTTCGCCGCGACCGAGCTGGATGTCATTCTTGGATAGGAACATCGGGAAACCACCGAGTTCGCGGATGCCGACTTCGAACGACACGCGGGTGCGGGTCGACGACTTCGTGAAGATCATCGCCCACGTCTGCCCGGCCAGCGGTTCGCCCAGATGGCGGCCGCGCTGGGCCTTGAGGAATTCGGCCGATTCGAGCAACGAAGTGATCTCCTTGGCGGTGAGTTCTTCGATGGAGAGGAGATGTTTCATGGGGAAAGAGTGGAGGAATTTTGATCAGCGAGTTCAGCCAAGCTCTGGGGTGTAGACGCCTCAAAAAGTTGCCGAATGCGGGAGAATCGGGAGCGTTGGATTCCTTGGTGCAGAACCAAGCCGAAAAGAGGAATCAAAGCCCAATACCAAGACTGCTCTCTCTGAGTATGGCCGACGATGCTCGACATGCAGAAGGCGCAGGAAATGATCGCATTGCTGCATCCGTCATGAATCCGCCTCGCAATCGCCAGATCGGAGAGACCTGGATGATTGTGCCGCACCTTGGAGAGAAGCGTTTCCGCCCTCTCCAAGGTCATCGGTGGTTCAAGTTCGCGATTCCAGTTCATGGCTGCATCTAGGGCAGGCCCCTCAAAAGGCCGACAGCACCTGACGGATCTTCTCCAGCGCCTCATCCACTTCGGCGTCGGTGACATTGAGCGGCGGGAGAAGCCGGAAGGTCGACGGACCCGCCGGCGGCACGAGCAAACCGAGCTCCATGAGCTTGGTGACCACGACCAGCGCCGCCGTCTTGCCTTCGGGCACGGCGATCTTCGAGGCGTCGAGGCCGATGCCCAACAGCAGGCCCTTGCCCCGGACTTCGGTGACGACGGGGAGTTTCCACGATTCGATCGCGGCGCGGATCCGCTGCTCCTGCCTGCGGGCGTTGTGAGCGAGGTTGCTCTCCCGGATCTCGTCGAGCACGGCGAGCGACGCCGCGCAGACGAGCGGGTTGCCGCCGTAGGTCGAGCCGTGCGAGCCGGGGCCCATCAGCGAGGAAAGCGCGGTGCCGTCGGCGTCGATCGCGCGGTCGGAAACCCAGAACGCGCCGATCGGCACGCCGCCGCCCATGCCTTTCGCCCACGAAATGCCGTCGGGCTCGAGCGCGGGCGCGATCGTCCGCCACGCCATCGCCTCGCCGCAGCGGCCGAAGCCGGTCTGAACTTCGTCGAGGAGCAGGAGCAGGTCGTGTTCTTTGCAGAGCTTGGCGACGGTGGCGAGGAATCCGGGCGTCGCGACGTTCACACCGCCTTCGCCTTGGATCGGTTCGAGCAGGATCGCGACCGTTTCCGGCCGGATCGCGGTTTCCAGCGCGGCGCTGTCGTTGAACGGCAGGTGGCGGAAACCGGGCAGCATCGGATCGAAGCCCTCCTTCACCTTGTCCTGACCGGTCGCGGCGATGCCGCCGAGCGTCCGGCCGTGGAACGACTGGTTGAACGTCAGCACTTCGAAGCGCGGCGAGCCGTCGGCCTGCGGGCGCTTGTGGCCGAAGCGGCGCGCGGTTTTCACCAGGCCGTCGTTCGCCTCCGCGCCGGAGTTGCCGAAGAACACCTTGCCCGGCAGCTCGACGTGCTCGGTGACGATGGCGCGGGCGAGTTCCGCCTGCTGCGGGATCTGGTAGAGATTGGAAACGTGCAGCAAGGTGCCGGCCTGCTCGCGGATCGCGGCGGTCAGCCGCGGGTGGGCGTGACCGAGCGAGCACACGGCGATGCCGGTGCAGAAGTCGAGATACGCCTTGCCGGTTTCATCCCACAGGCGCGTCCCTTCGCCCCGGACGGGGACGATCGGAAAGCGGCCGTAGGTGGGCAGGACGTAGTGTTGGAACGACTCGGAGACGGTCATGGAAGGGGCGGAGGCTAACGGGGTTATGAAAAATGGCAAACCGGGATTTGCGGGGCTGGGGAGGTGCTTGGGGATGCTGCGGTGTCGCTGGGCGGGTGAGCCTTGGAGGGGCCAGGGGCCGGGGATTAGGGGTTAGGGAAGAAGACGGCTGCGGAGTCGGTAAGGACGTGGGTAACAGCTGGAGCTTCGGCCTTTCGAAGCGGAGCAGAGCGGAAGGAATTCCTCGCTCTCGTTAATAGCGAACGGAACTCTTCCTGGCCCCCGGCCCCTAACTCCTGGCCCCTCAAACGCGGACCGGCCATTCGACGCTCCAGGCTCATTTGGCAGCAACGACCCTCCAGGTCGCGAGCAAGGTGAGCGCGGCGCCGGCCAGCTCGGGCAGGTGAAACGATTCGCCGAAGCAGGCGAAGCCGCCGATCGCGGTGACGATGGGCAGCATCATCTGCAACGACGAGCCGCGGGAAACCGGTAGCGCTTGATACGCGTAGGTCATCGCCAGCTGGGCGATGGAGACGATCACTGCGGCCGCGATCAACCCGCCCCAGGCGAGCGGCGGCAGCGCGGACAGCTTCGTCACCGCGGGCACCGACGCGAGCAGGCCGTAGAACGCCTGCGACGCGAAGATCGTCGCCGGATGCTCCTCATGGCGCAGCCGCCGGATCACGACGACCACCCAGCCGGCCGCCAGCGCGCCGGCCAGACCGAGCAAATCGAAGGGCGAAAGGCGGAGCAATTGGCCGTCGCTCCCGAGAAAGAGCAGCAGACCGGCGAAGTCCACGACCATCCACAGCACGGCGGCGCGGCTGATCGTTTCCTTCAACCACAGCGCCGCGATGATTGTCGCGAACGCCGGATAGGTCAGGTTCAGCACCACCGCGCGGGCCGCGCCGAGCTTCGTCACGCTGATGTAGAAGCACAGGATGCCGATCGCGCCGACGATGCCGCGGATCACCACCAGCCGGCTGCCGATCAGGCGCGACGGTTGGAAACCGCGGCCGGCACCGTAGAGCACGACGACGAGCATGAGTCCGCAGACGCCGCGGAACAACGACGCGAGCCAGCCGTCGGCGGCGGGCACGCGGGCGGCGATCCCACGGATCAGCAGCGTGTTCGCGGCGAACAACACGACGGACAGCAGCATCAGGCAAAGGCCGCGCCGGTCGGTCAGGGGCTTGGTTTCGGTCATGGTTTCCGGTTGGGATGACCGGAACGACGTTCGCCGGGAGAAGAAAAAAGAGCCGCACCCGCGTCTCCGGACCTCCACCTGGCGAGGCGCGTTCCGGAGAGGTTGCGGGCGAATCCGTCAGCCGACTCCGTGCGCCATCGTACGCCACGCGATTCGCGCGGCGACATGTTTGGCCCGGAGGATGGAGACGGAATGGATCAACACGCGTCGTCTCTCACGAAACGAGCGGCGGGTCAACGCTTTCATGGTGTGCTTGCCACCAAGGAGTTCCGCTTGCCACCCGCGTGACGCCCAAACGCGAGGACCGTCTCCCCACGACGTGTAGTAAGTCAAAAGTGAAGCACAGTGGTAGCTAATGCCTCCACTGGCTTGTTAGGCTCTTCTTTTTCCTCTAAGATTCATGATGTTTGTTAAAAGATCAGAATCATTATGATCTGACTTCGGTATTCCTAGCCCGCCCTCAAGCACATTTAAAACCAAGTTGCGTGCCCGGTGCTCAGTGAATCCATAGAAATCGCGCTTGAGATTGGGCAGCTGCGCCAAGCGATCCTCAAAATACTTCATTGCAAACTCATTTATCCTCAGTCTTTTGAGAACGATGGAATCTAGTGTCTCTACAAAATCTTGGGTCGCATGTATCAGAGAAGCAGCTTCCTTGAATGTAAATTCATTCCCATTGTTCGCTTTTTTGGCGAGCGAAGAGGCATCAAGCCCGCAATATTTATCCTGGATCTGGTCTTTCTCCTTTTCTAAGATCGTCTGAGATGCGTCTGAAAGCTGATTTTCGGCCAGTTCATGAGCAACATTGTTCCGCCATGTGATAATCACCTCGATCATTGCCCGCTCCACTGCGGGCGTATTCAATAGGTGACTAAGGCCTAAAGCTTTCGCGTGAACAGAGCGGCCTGCTTTAGAGTAGACGTTTTCGACGTCATCACCGTCGATCCATTTTGGTTCTCTCCATAGCAATGTAAGGTAAACATCGAGAGCATCTACCGCGCTTGATAACACACTATTTAGAATAAAGCTCCTGCTTCTTATTGCAGACTGCTTGGGGTCTTTTGGAGACCAAGAGGCGTGAAGTTCCAGCGGCGCGGTTTTGACATCCCCCTTCTCCAGGTAGTGCAATCCCACTAGGGCGGTAATTACGAAATGGTTCGCCTGGCCAAACAGTGATTTGAACTCTTTTCTGGGTTTTGTTTGGGAAATCATCGGGAAATGGTGCACTAAGCAGGAATCGAACCTGCGCTTCTCCCTCTGAGGGACTCGATAAGGAGCATGAAGGGGAGCGTCATACCAACTTGACCGCTAGTGCATTTTCAGACTAACAGGCTTATTAATCGACCAGTTGGTGATCAAGTCAAAAGCCGCCCCGGAAGTACGGAGTTCGCCGAGATCCATCATAGGTCTTTTCTAGGGGCGCTGCATGGCGGACCAAGCAGGAAAGAGAAAGGGCCGATTCCATTGAGGCTAAAAAAACGGCGAGGCCGCCGGTGGGCTGCCTCGCCGTTGAAGAGAGCGAAAGACTTACGCGAGGAAGTCGTTCAGCAGGTTTTCGAGCATTTCCTGGCGGCCCGAGTTGAGGACCGGCGGGGTGATGCTGAGCGCGTAGGCGTCGAGTTCGTCGAGCGAGGTGGCCTTCGATTCGATCTTGGCGCCGATGCCGCTGTCGTAGCTCGAATAACGGTTCGAGACGAACTGGTCAAACTTGCCGCTTTCGATGATCTTGTGAGCGATCTTGAGGCCGCGGGCGAACGCGTCCATGCCGCCGATGTGGGCGTGGAAGAGGTCGGACGGCTCGTGGGATTCGCGGCGGGGCTTGGCGTCGAAGTTGAGACCGCCGGTGGTGAAGCCGCCCATCTTGAGCACGCGGAGCATGATCTTGGTGGTGAGGTAGATGTCGGTCGGGAACTGGTCGGTGTCCCAGCCGAGGAGCGTGTCACCCTGGTTGGCGTCGATCGAGCCGAGCGCCTTGGCGGCGAGGGCGACGTCGAGTTCGTGCTCCATCGTGTGACCGGCCAGCGTGGCGTGGTTGGTCTCGATGTTGAGTTTGAAATACGGCAGCAGGTCGTACTCGCGGAGGAAGTTGAGGCACGCGGCCGAGTCGGAGTCGTACTGGTGCGTGGAGGGTTCGCGCGGCTTGGGTTCGATGTAGAACTGGCCCTTGTAACCGATCTTCTTGGCATGATCCACGGCGAGGTGGAGGAGCGCGGCGAGGTGGTCGAGCTCGCGCTTCATGTCGGTGTTGAGGAGGGTCGCGTAACCTTCGCGGCCGCCCCAGAAGGTGTAGCCTTCACCGCCGAGGCGATGGGTGGCTTCGAGGGCGCGCTTGATCTGGGAAGCGCCGTAGGCGAACACGTCGGCGGACGGCGAGGTGCCGGCACCCTGCGCGTAGCGCGGGTGGGAGAACAGGCAGGCGGTGCCCCAGAGGAGCTTCTTGCCGGTTTCCTTCTGCTTGGCTTCGAGCGCGTCGACGACGGCGTCGAAGTTCTTGTGGGTCTCGGCGAGCGAACCGGCTTCCGGCGAGATGTCGCGGTCGTGGAAGCAGTAGTAGTCGATGCCGGTTTTTTCGAGGAATTCGAAGAACACCGGAACGCGGTTGAGCGAGTTCTGGAGCGAAGCGCTCTGGTCGTCCCACGGGCGAACGGCGGTACCCTCACCGAACGGGTCGGACAGGCTGTTGCGCATCACGTGCCAGTAGGCGGCGCCGAAGCGGAGATGCTCGGCCATCGTCTTGCCGCCGACCACTTCGGACGGGTTGTAGTGGCGGAAGGCGAACGGATTGTCGGTGCCGGGGCCTTCGTATTTGACCACCGGAATTTCGGGGAAGTAGCTCATGATGAAGCGGATTGGAATTTCGCGGAGAGGATGGGCATGGCTAGGCCACCGCCCGTGCATTCCTCTATGCCCGGCACCCGAGCTTGCAAAACCACGTTGGTGTTTGACAGTAATATTTCCGCATGAGCCGCCCCTCCATGGCCCGGATCGCCGAGCGCGCCGGGGTTTCCAAAAACACGGTGAGCCTCGCCCTGCGCGGCAGCCCGCGGATTTCGGGCGAAACCCGCGCCCGGATCGAGCGGATCGCCACCGAACTCGGCTACCGCCGCAATGCCGCCGTCGGCTGCCTGATGGCCGAGCTGCGGCGTTCCGGCTCGGCGCGCTTCGAGGCGACGCTCGCCCTGCTCAACGCCAACGAGGACCCCGAAGCCTTCCGCGCCCACCCGACGGTGCCGAGCTACGTCGCGGGCGTGAAACGGCGGGCGACGGCGCTGGGTTACGGCTTGGACGAATTCTGGCTGCATGATCCGAAGATCAGCGGCGCCCGCCTCGCCTCGATCCTGCGGGCGCGCGGCATCCGCGGCGCGCTGGTCGTCGGCCTGCTGCGCACCAACCGCCTGCCCGAGCGGATGAACGGATTGTGGGACGAATTTCCCGCCGTGGTGACGGGCGTGCGGACCCGTTCGCCCGAGCTGTCGTTCACCTGCGCCGACCAATACGCGCTCGCCCTGAACGCCTACGAACAGGCGTGGCGACTCGGCTACCGTCGGCCCGCGCTGGTGCTCGACCCGGTGATCGACGCGCTGATCGACGGCCGTTTCACCGCCGGTTATTCGATCGGCCAGCAGCGCCTGCGGCCGGGCGAGGACCCGATCCCGCCGTTCACCGCCATCGCCGAGGCGCGGCAGGATTTGGCCCCGTTCCGCCGCTGGCTCGAGGAAACGAAGCCCGACGTGTTGTTCACACTTTATCACGAAGTCGAACGCTGGCTGGCCGACTGCGGCAGGCGGGTGCCGGACGAGATCGGCCTGATCCAGCTGGAGCTCCGCCCGCCCGGCTTGCACTGGGCCGGCATGGACCAGCGCAACGACCTGGTCGGCGAGGCGGCGGTCGATCTGCTCGTTTCCATGATCCACAACGGCCAGGCGGGCGTCCCCGAGCGGGCGATCGCCACTCACGTCACCAGCCAGTGGGTGATGGGGGAGACGGTGAAAGCCGTCGCCCGGTCGGTCCGGACTTAAGGGGCCAGGATTCAGGGGTTGGGGGCCAGTGAAGAGCGCTCATGGAAACTCTTCACTGGCCCCTGATCCCCGGCCCCTAGCCCCTCATGGGCAAACCGGCCAAACGTCGCTCGCGCTACCCTCTCCCCCGTTGCCCGCCGCCGGCTTTTCCTCTATACCCCTCCGCAGATGACCGCCCCGCTGCGCTATTGCCCGTCCCTGCTGAGCTATTCCCGCCGCCCGACCCGCGAGGTTACGGTCGGCCGCGTCGGCATCGGCGGCACGAACCCGATCCGGGTGCAATCGATGATCACCTCGGACACCCGCGACACGCCGGCATGCGTGAAAGAGGTGCTCGATCTGGACGCCGCGGGCTGCGAGATCGTCCGCATCACCGCGCAGACGAAGATTTACGCGGCGAATCTGGAAAACATCGTCCGCGAGGTGCGCGCCGCCGGCTGTGGCGTGCCGATCGTCGCCGATATCCATTTCAAACCGGACGCCGCGATGGAGGCGGCCAAGTGGGTCGAGAAAGTCCGCGTCAATCCGGGCAACTACGCCGACAAGAAGAAGTTCGAGATCCGCGAATACACCGACGCCGAATACGCCGAGGAGCTCGAGCGCATCCGCGAGGAGTTCCTGCCGCTGGTGAAACTCTGCAAGGACCTCGGCCGCGCGATGCGCATCGGCACCAACCACGGCTCGCTGTCCGACCGCATCATGAACCGCTTCGGCGACACGCCGCACGGCATGGTCGAGAGCGCGCTCGAGTTCGCCCGCCTCGCCCGCGAGGAGAACTACCACAACTTCGTGTTCTCGATGAAGGCCTCGAACCCGAAGGTCATGATCGAGGCCTACCGCCTGCTGGTCGCCCGCCTCGACCTGGAAGGGCCGGATTGGAACTACCCGATCCACCTCGGCGTGACCGAGGCCGGCGACGGCGAGGACGGCCGCATCAAGAGCGCCATCGGCATCGGCTCGCTGCTCGGCGACGGCATCGGCGACACCGTCCGCGTCTCGCTCACCGAGGACCCCGTTTACGAAATCCCCGTCGCCCAGGCGCTGGTGAAGCCGTTCAACCGTGGCTGCCCCGGCCCGGGGCAGGCCGTGGAGGCCGCGGCCCGCGGCCGGTCGTTGGATGAAGATGCCGCCGCGCTCTCGATCGATTGGGACCAAGTCGAAAAGGCGGAGGCCTCCTTTCTCCCACACTGGAAACTCTCCGGGGGCACCTACGCGGTCACGTTCCGCCTTGCCGACTCGCTTCCGGCCGCCGCGCTCGCCCGGTATCTGGAGAAAAAAGAAATCCTCCTCCAGCGCCTCGCGGCTCTGGCCTGTTCCGCCGGTTCCCGCAGCGTCGTCACCCAGATGCTCGAGCTGCGCCGCGAGCTGTCCTCACTGCAGGAAAGCGAGATCGAGCGCGCGCTCGACCAAGCCCACGGCGAATGCCTCCTCCGCGATCGCCGCCTCGCCGGCATCGTCGCGGAATGCCTCGGTCATTTCGATGGTGACCGCTACGACCTGCTCGCCTGGTGCGTGATGCCGAACCACGTCCACGCCGTCGTCCGCCCCCGCGACGGCTGGGAGCTGGAAAACATCCTCCACACTTGGAAAAGCTTCACCGCCCACGAAATCAACAAGTCGCTCGGCCGCGACGGCGCGGTCTGGCAGAAGGAAAGCTACGACCACCTCGTGCGCGACGGCGACGACCTGCGTCATCAGGTCGCCTACGTGCTTGCGAACCCGGAAAAGGCTAGCTTGCGGGATTGGCCCTTCGTGGGCAGCGCTTATGACGCATCGGCGGGCCGCCGATCCCACGGCCTGCCCCGGGCCGGGGCAGCCACGGAGGAATTCATCCCCTCCTACGATCCCTTCTCCTATGAGCGCCGGAAGACCGACGTGCTCGGCGTGGAGGGCCACGAGCTCGGCGGCGACCGCACCGTGCGCGTGTTCACCACCCAGGCGAACTGGAACGCGCTCGCCCACAAGATCGCCAAGCTCGGCGACTTCAAGCCGGAGATCGTCGTCGAAAAATCCGGCGTGCTCGAGCTCGACCCGCGCGACCACGACGCCGTCGCCGCGCTCAACCATTCGCCCGCCGCCCGGCTCATCACCGTGGCCGACGGTCTCGACCTCGAGCCCGTCCACGCCTTCCGGCTGCTCGCCTTCGTCGCCGACGCCCGCCACCCGATCCTGCTCAAGGACACGCTGCACCCGCCGCAGGGCGACACGGATTTCCTGGAAGCGCTGTTGCCCGCCGCCCGCGTGATCGGTTCGTTGCTCTGCGACGGCATCGGCGACGCCGTGCTCGTCCGCGGCGAAACCGCCCCCGGCCAGTCGCTGCGCCTCGCCTACAACATCCTGCAGGCCGCCGGCGCCCGCATTTTCAAGACCGACTACGTCGCCTGCCCGAGCTGCGGCCGCACGCTCTTCAACCTCCAATCGACCACCCAGAAGATCCGCGCCGCCACCGGCCACCTCAAGGGCGTCCGCATCGCCGTCATGGGCTGCATCGTCAACGGCCCGGGCGAAATGGCCGACGCCGACTTCGGCTACGTCGGCGGCGCCCCCGGCAAGATCAACCTCTACGTCGGCAAGCAACCGGTGAAGTTCAACATCCCGGAGGACGAAGCCGTCGAGCGCCTGATCGACCTGATCCAGGAGCACGGCAAGTGGATCGACGCCCCGGCCGGCGAACCCGCCGAAGCCTGATCGCCGTCATGATGGCCGCCCCCGAAACCGAAACGGTCGTCCGCGAGGACACCGCGCTCGACGCGCCGTGGAACGTCGTGGTCTACGACGACCCGGTGAACCTGATGGACTACGTCACCCGCGTGTTCCAGCGCGTGCTCGGTTATGACGCCGCCCACGCCCGCCACCTGATGCTGGAAGTCCACGAACAAGGCCGCTCGATCGTCTGGACCGGCCAACGCGAGAAGGCCGAGCTCTACACCCAGCAGCTCCAGGCCCATCAACTCAAGACCCGGCTCGAAAAAGCGGCATGAAACTCGAGCTCACACTCAACGGCGGACTGCGGATCGAACCGGAGTCCGACCTCGAATGGGACGTGCTCCGCTGCATCGGCTACGACGCGGTGACCCACGACCTCGCCCGCCAGCTCGGCGACGGCTTCGACGAGCCCGCCGGCGACTGGCAGGAGTTCGTCCTGCCCGAGCTGGAAGACACCTTCTCCGGCCAGCTCCAGATCGTCCGCGAGGCGATCGAGCAAGCCGCCAAGGACGACGGCCACCTCGACCTGCTGCCCGAGGTTGCGGACGACTGGTATGGCGCGCTCAACCAAGCCCGCCTCGCCATCGAAGAACGCTACCATTTCGCCCTCGGCGAGCTCCTGCCCGACGACGCCCCCGAGCGCCGCTCCGCCTACTACCGCGCCCAATTCTACCTCGACCTCCAGCAACTGTTGCTCGAGCGGGTGATGCGGTAGGAGCGCCACCTTCGAAGCGGCATGATGGGGCCGGCGTTTGCCAAAACGCCGCGCCACTCGCGATGGGCGGAAGGAATGCCGCCCGCCCCTCAACGCCGCTTGGGAAAGCGGCGCTCCATAACCCATTCGGAACTTTCATGTCCCATAATCGGCCACCACTCTCTCCCAGGTTGCCAGATGACATGATCTAACAATAGACAGGCCGTCACCATGGCCAGTCAACAAATCCCCGAGTCCTATGACTCCCTCGTCCGTCTGTTCGAAGATGCCACCGCCGGCGCGCGCGATCATGGCGCGGCGGTGGGGCTGAAACAAAACACCGAAACCGTGCTCCGCCCCGAGCTGGAGGCGCTGACCGGCACCGCCGCCACGCCCGGCCTCAAGGCACAGTGGAACATCGCGAAGACCTACAAGGTCGACATGACCGCCGTCTTCCGCACCGCCAAGGACAACGGCCGCAAACTCGCCGGCGCCTGCGTCAATGTCCTCAAGCTGCGCCTCGGCGGCCAGTGGAACAACGCCTGGCAAGGCGCAGGCTTCGGCGGCGGCTCGCTCGCCATTCCGGACAATCCTCTCACCCTGCTCCAACAGCTCCGTGCCTACTTCGTGGCCAACCCCGGGCACGAAGTCGCCGACCTCGGCGCGGGCATCGCCGCCACCGCCGCCGCCTGTGATGCCGCCGCCCAGACGATCAACACCGCCTCCGCCGCCAGCAACCAGAGCAACACCGCCGCCGGTGCCGCGAAAAGCCAGTACGACGCCGGTCTGCGCAGCGCCCGCAAGCGCCTCATGGGCCTGCGCGACGAGCTCGCCCAGTTCCTCGGCCGGGACGACGAACGCTGGTATGCCTTCGGCTTCGACCGCCCCAACGATCCCGAAGCCCCGGAAGTCCCCGAGCACCTCGTCGTCACCCCCGGCGCCCCCGGCAGCGGCGTCCTGTTCATCGACTGGGACCACGCCCGCCGCGCTGAAAGCTACCGCGTCTCCGTCCTCGGTTCGGTCAACAGCCCCGTCGTCGCCGAGCGTCTGGTCGAGGAAAGTGAGATCACCCTCACCGGCCTGGCCTCCGGACAGACCGTTCACATCGCCGTCACCTCCCGCAACGCCAAGGGCGGCGAAAGCGCGGCCGCCCCGGAAGTGACCATCACCGTGCCCTGAGCCACACGCTCCGACCCCGATGCCCGGCCGCCTCGCCGGGCTCCCCGAAATGGCCGCCGGCATGCACGGCGGCCATTTTTCGCTCCCGGAAATGACCACCTGGACTCCCGGTCGTCGTTTCCAGCTCCCGAAAATGCCTGCGGCGTGTCCCGGCCATCGTTTCCCGCGCCCCGGAATGACCGCCTGGACTCCCGGCCGAGGCTTCCCGCTCTGGAAAATGCCCTCGGCGTGTCCCGGTCATCGTTTCCCGCTCCCCGAACTGCTGCCCGGGACTCCCGGCCGACGTTTTTGGCTCCGGAAAATGCCCGCCGGGACTCCCGGCACGCATGGTTCGCTCCCCGCAGCACCCGCCTTGCATCCCGGCAGACATTTCCGGCTGCCGGGGAACGCAACTATAAGGAAAAACGGGGGCGGGGCGGAAGCTCAGCGCTCGCTGTAGGCCTTCTCCGTCAATCCTGGAATCTGACCGGTGGTCCAGATGGTGTTGCGCGTCTTGTTCCGGTTCGGCAGCCCATCCTCGTCCTTGCCCGAGGGCCACAACGACCAGACGTGGGGCGAACCGTCCGGTAGCACCCGATAGCGCAGCGGCTGGCCGTCGCATGCGTCCAGCGGCACCGCGGGCAGGAACTCCGGCACCAGGGCGTCCAGCTTGTCCGGCACCGCGCCGTGCTTCAGCCGGTAGCGCTCCAAGGCGATGCCGGTCAGCAGAAGAGAATGGCGCGTCTCGCCGTCGGTCGCCCTGTCGACCATATGCTCCCACTGTTGCCTAAACAGTTCCGGCTCACTGACTCGCTCGCAGGCCATCCGTGCGGCCGCCAACCGATTGAGCGGTGCCTCACGCATGCCGACGTATAACTCGCGCATCCAGGCAAGCCGCCATGCTGCGGGTCGCATTTTCCATCCGAGTGGCATGGCCTTCACCACCCATTTCCCGAACTGCTCGTTCAGCTGCTCCCACCACCCGCGTTCTTGATCCGAATTCGCAAGCCGTTCCATCGCCTCCACATCCTCCATTGCTTTCTCCAACAGCGAAGGATCCGCCAGCATCGCCCGCGATTGCACCACGGCGAATGCCACTTCGCCGGGAAACAAGTCCATGAACGCCCGGCCCATGTCGAGGGGCGTCAGTTCGGACTGGAACCCCGCCAACTGCTCGTCCGTCCAAGCTCGGCGCTTCACGCCTTCCCAGATCGCCCGCGAGGTCTGCCGATCGAGCTCCAACAGGATGAGATGGGAAACAGCGCTACCGGGATGTGCCGCGAATTGCTTCTCCAGCACGATCAGCTCGTGCACGTCTTCGGCCGCCAGATCCGGCTGCCCCGCGGCCAGGCGAAGGGTTGCCCGCAGCTTGGCAAAGAGGCCGAGCGACTTGAACATGCATGCCCGATGGACGACCGATTCTACGTCCGCACCCCAATGCCAGCGTGGACGCCGGAACGCTTCTGCCAGCGCATCGAACCGTCGGGACTGCGGCTCCAGCATCGCCAATAGCTCCCGCGCCACCGCCGCTTCCTCGTCTTGGGTCCGTGCCGGCTCGGGCATTTGCCGGAAATCGGCGGCTTTCCCGAGATCCGGTTGACCTTCCCATTTGCTCGTCAGGTTCGGAAATTGGAAATGGCGAGCACCATTCAGCCGGTCTACGTCTTTGCGCGCAAACTCCTCCACCAGCGCCGGATGCTGGAACACATCCTCCTCCGCCGGCGGCACCGGCCCGAACGCTTCTTCAAACGTGGTCGGCAGCCCTTCCGCCTTCATCGCCGCCACCTCGCGCTCGAAGGAGCGCAAACCCCGCCAGTTCTCGAAGCCGTAGAACGCCGCAACACACGCCGCTAATACCAAGGGCGAAAGCAGCAGAAGAAGTAGCACGCGCGAACGTCGTTTCACGCTCGCAGATTGGGCAGCCCGACCGACCCGGCACAACGGGAATTGCCGCCGCGACTCCCTGCGGCACACCTCCCGAAAACACAAAAGCCGGGCGTTGGCCCGGCTTTGTGGAAATAGGGGTGACTCGCGAAGCGCGCTTCAGGAATGATGGCGGCGCTTGAGGTGGAGCTGGGCCATCGACTTGGCGATCACCGCCTGGAGGTGGGCCACCTCTTCGGCGTCGTGGTCGTGGCTGATGCTCTTGAGCTGCTCCTCGGCGCGGTGCATCGCTTCCTGCACCTTCGACTCGTCGATCTGCTCCTCGCCCATGGCCATGTCGGTCAGGATGTTGACCTTGTGCTGGGTCACCTCGGCGAAGCCGCTGCCGACGGCGAGGACGACGGTTTTGCCGTCCTTTTCGTAGCGCAGTTCGCCGGGGCGGAGGGCCGTCACCAGCGCGGCGTGGCCGTCGAGGATGCCGAGCTCGCCATCGGCGCCGGGCAGGTAGACGTTGCCGACGGTGTCGGAGAAGATCTTCTTTTCCGGGGTGACGATCTGGAGATGAAGGGCCATGGAAAGTGTTCAGTTTCTAGTTTTCAGTTTTCAGGTTCAGCGCTCGGGAAGGTCTTTCCTGAAAACTGAACACTGAAAACTAGCAAACTCCGGAATTAGTCGCGGGAGACGCTGTCGATGCCGGCCTTCATGTAGAAGTTGCCTTCCGGCACGTCGTCCCACTTGCCGTCGAGGATCTCGGCGAAACCGCGGACGGTTTCCTCGATCGAGCAGAGGGCGCCGGGGACGTTGGTGAAGATTTCGGCGACGTGGAACGGCTGGGTGAGGAAGCGCTGGATCTTGCGGGCGCGGAAGACGGTGAGCTTGTCGGCGTCGGAAAGCTCGTCCATGCCGAGAATCGCGATGATGTCCTGGAGGTCCTTGTAGCGCTGGAGCACCTGCTGGACGCCGCGGGCGACGCGGTAGTGCTCTTCGCCGACGACTTCCGGGGCGAGCGCCTTGGAGGTCGAGGCGAGCGGGTCGACGGCCGGGAAAAGGGCCTGCTCGGCGAGGGAGCGCTCGAGCACGACGGTCGCGTCAAGGTGGGCGAAGGTGTTCGCCGGGGCCGGGTCGGTCAAGTCGTCCGCCGGCACGTAGACCGCCTGGATCGAGGTGATGGAGCCCTTGTTGGTGGAGGTGATGCGCTCCTGGAGACCGGCCATTTCCTCGGAGAGGGTCGGCTGGTAGCCCACCGCGGACGGGGTGCGGCCGAGAAGGGCGGACACCTCGGAACCGGCCTGCGAGAAGCGGAAGATGTTGTCGACGAACAGCAGCACGTCCTGGTTGTCTTCGTCGCGGAAGTGCTCGGCCATGGTGAGGGCCGAAAGGGCGACGCGGAGACGGGCGCCGGGCGGCTCGTTCATCTGGCCGTAGCAAAGGGCGACCTTGGAGCCTTCGGTGAGGACCGGGTTGCCCTTGTCGTCGAGCTTCACGTGGCCCTTCTCGTCCTTCTCGGTGGCGATAACGCCGGACTCGATCATTTCCCAGTAGAGGTCGTTGCCCTCGCGGGTGCGCTCACCGACGCCGGCGAACACGGAGAAACCACCGTGCGCCTTGGCGATGTTGTTGATGAGCTCCATGATGACGACGGTCTTGCCGACGCCGGCGCCACCGAACATGCCGCCCTTGCCGCCCTTGAGCAGCGGGCAGATGAGGTCGATCACCTTGATGCCGGTCGGGAGAATCTCGGTCTCGCTGGACTGCTCGGTCAGCGACGGAGCGTTGCGGTGGATCGGCGAGCGGAAGCTGGCGTCCGGGAGCGGAACGTTCTCGTCGACGAGGTCGCCGGTGACGTTGAAGATACGGCCGAGGACCTGCTTGCCGACCGGCACGGCGATCGCCTTGCCGGTGTCGGTGAGGACGAGGCCGCGCTTCAGACCATCGGAGGTCGACATGGCGACCGCGCGCACCCAGCCGTCGCCGAGGTGCTGCTGGACTTCGAGCACCAGCTTGGTGTCGACGCCGTTGAGCGGGTAGGTGACCTCAAGCGCGTTGTAAATCTCGGGCAGCTTGGCGGCCTTCGAGAAGTCGGCGTCAACGACGGCGCCGATGACCTGGACGATGGTTCCGGTGTTGGACATGGCAGGAGTGATCAGTAATCTGTGTTTAGAATTGGGACAAAAGCGGGGCTGAAAGAGGGATCACTGATCACCGATCACTGATCACTCGGCGCTTTGTTACTCCATCGCCTTCATGGCGGTGGTGATCTCGAGCAGCTCGGAGGTGATGGCCGCCTGGCGGAGCTTGTTGTACTCGAGGGTGAGTTCCTTGATGAACTTCTTGGCGTTGTCGGTGGCGCCCTTCATGGCGACCATTCGCGCGGAGTGCTCGGAAGCGCGGCTCTCGACCAGCATCTGGTAGACCTGGAAGTTGATGTAGAGCGGCAGCAACGAGTCGAGCACGGCCTTGCCGCTCGGCTCGAAGAGGTAGTCCTTCGAAAGGGCGGCGGCGTGGTCGGTCGGCTTGACCCCTTCCTCGTAGCTCAGCTTTTCGCCCAGCGAATCGGCCGTGATCGGCAGGAGCTGCACGATGGTCGGCTCCTGGCGGAGGGTGCTGACGAAGTTGTTGAAGGCGACGCTGACCTTGCTGTAGCCGCCTTCGAGGAAGGCCTTGGTCAGGAACTTGGCGATCGGGCGGGCTTCGGCGAACGGCACCGGGTCCTTCACCTCGAAGTCGGCGATGAGCTCGCGGCCGGCCTTGCCGAGCTGCATGCGCAGCTTGCGGCCGACGGTGACGATCTCGGCGTCGGCGGGCACCTCGGCGCGGATCTTCTTGCCAAGGTTGGTGTTGAGCGCGCCGCAGAGGCCCTTGTCGGTCGAGATGACCAGCACCAGTTCCTTGCCCTCGCGCTGCTGGAGCAGCTCGTGGGTTTCCTCGCCGCCGGCGGTGTTTTCCTTGAGGTTGACGAGAACCTGGTTGAGCAGGTCGGCGTAGTCGCGTCCGGCCAGCGCCTGGTCCTGCGCCTTCTTCATCTTGGCGGCGGCGACAAGCTGCATCGCGCGGGTGATCTGCGCGGTGTTCTTGACCGACTTGATGCGTCGTCGGATGTCGCGGAGGTTTGCCATATCAGCGGGGTGTCAGGAGCAGAGCGTGGGAAACGGAGGAAACGGCGGGCGGAATTACTTCCAGGACGACTTGAAGTCGTTGAGCGACTGCTTCACGGCCTCGACGGCGGCGGCGTCCTTCTTGAGGTCCGGCTTTTCGTTGCGGATCTTGTCGAGGAGCTCGGCCTTGCGGGTGGTGAAGTATTCACCCATGGCCTCTTGGCAGCGCTTCACGTCGGACACGGCGACGTCGTCGAAGTAGCCGTTCTGCATCGCGAAGAGGTAGACCGACTCCATCTCCATCGGGATCGGGGAGTACTGGTTCTGCTTGAAGAGCTCGACGATGCGCTGGCCGCGCTCGAGCTTCTTCTTGGTCGAGGCGTCGAGGTCCGAGCCGAACTGGGCGAAGGCCTGGAGTTCGCGGAACTGGGCGAGGTCGAGCTTGGTGGTGCCGGCGACCGACTTGATGGTCTTGGTCTGGGCGGCGGAACCGACGCGGGACACCGAGAGACCGACCGAGATGGCGGGGCGGATGCCCTGGTAGAAGAGGTCGGTTTCGAGGTAGATCTGGCCGTCGGTGATCGAGATCACGTTGGTCGGAATGTAGGCGGACACGTCGCCGGCCTGCGTCTCGATGATCGGCAGCGCGGTGAGCGAACCGCCGCCCGCGGCATCGGAAAGACGAGCGGAGCGCTCGAGCAGGCGGGAGTGGAGGTAGAACACGTCACCCGGATACGCTTCGCGGCCGGACGGGCGCTTGAGGATGAGCGAGACCTGGCGGTAGGCGACGGCGTGCTTGGAAAGGTCGTCGAACACGATCAGGACGTCCTCGCCCTGGTCCATGAGGTATTCCGCGATGGCGCAGCCGGCGTAGGGGGCCAGGAACTGCATGGCGGCGGCGTCCGAGGCGGTGGCGGAGACGATGGTGGTGTATTCCATCGCGCCGGCTTCCTCGAGGGTCTTCTGGATGCGGGCGACGTTGGAGAGCTTCTGGCCGACCGCGACGTAGATGCAGTAGAGCGGCTTGAAGTTCTGGAGCTTGCCCTGCTCGGCCAGCTTGTTCTGCTTGGCCTGGGAAATGATGGTGTCGACGGCGATGGTGGTCTTGCCGGTCGAGCGGTCGCCGATGATGAGCTCGCGCTGGCCGCGGCCGACGGGAATCATGGCGTCGATGGCCATGATGCCGGTCTGGACCGGGACGGAGACCGACTTGCGCTTGATGATGCCCGGCGCGATTTTCTCCATCGGGTAGTGGGCGGAGGCGGCGATCGGGCCCTTGCCGTCGATCGGGTTGCCGATGGCGTCGACGACGCGGCCGAGGGTGGCGCGGCCGACCGGCACGGAGAGCAGCTTGCCGGTGGCGGAGCACTCGTCGCCTTCGCCGATGGCGGCGTAATCGCCGAGGAGCACGACGCCGACTTCGCTTTCTTCCAGGTTGAGCGCGATGCCGGTGACGCCGCCCGGGAACGAGATCATCTCGTTGAGCATCACATCGGACAGGCCTTCCACGCGTGCCACGCCGTCACCGACCTGGCGGACGATGCCGACGTTGGTTTTGTTCACGGAGGTCGCGACGTTGGCGATTTCCTTTTCGAGTTCCTGCAGGATGCTGCTCATGGGAAGTGGCGTGTTTGAGAGTTGGAAAGGTTGGGCGAAGGAAGGCGGATCAGAAGGCTTGGACGAGGCGGTCGAGGCGGCCCTGGACCGAGCCGTCGAACACGTCGTTGCCGACGCGGATTTTCAGGCCGCCGAGGAGTGCCGGGTTGACGCGGTATTCGAAGGACAGGTCGCTGCCGTATTTGGCGGTGACGCCGGCGGCGACGCGCTCGCGCGAGGCGGCGTCGAGGCCCTCCGCGCTTTCGATGGTGACGTGGCGGCGCTCGAGATCGAGGCGCACGAGGCGCTTCAGGCCGTGGAGGATGCCGCGGTAGTCGCGCGGCTGGCTGGCCGCGAGCTCGCGGACGGCGCCGGCGAGCTTCGCCTCGTCGAGGCGGCCGTCGATCTGGCAGCTGCGGAAAATCCGGCGGGCGGCGAGGGTGGCGGTCTTCGAGATCTTCATGGCGAGGCGAAGGAAGGAGGGGAAACTCAGGCTTCGACGGAGGCGAGCGCTTCGTTGTTGATTCGCTGCTGGTCGTCGGCGGTCAGCACCTTGCCGGTGACCTGGGCGGTGGTGGCGGCGACAAGGCGGCCGAATTCCTGCTTGAGCTCGGCCTTGATGGCGGCGCGCTCGGCCTGGGCGGCGGTTTCGGCCTTGGCGAGGATCTGCTGGGCGGCGGCGATCGCCTCCTGCGATTTCTGCTCGGAGAAGCTGGCGGCGCTGTCCTTGGCCTCGGTGATGAGGCGGAGCGCTTCGGCGTTGGCCTTGGCGATGGCCTCGGCGGTGTGCTTCTCGGAGTCGGCGAGCTGCTGCTCGATCTGCTTCAGCTTGGCTTCGCCTTCCGCGATGCGGGCGCGGCGCTGTTCGAGCATCGCCTGGATCGGGCCGAAGGCGAACTTCTTGAGCAGGAAGGCCACGATCAGGAAGCTGACGACCTGGCTGAAGAAGAACTGCTTCTCGACGTGGAAGTTCTTGAGGATTTCACCCACGCCGCCTTCTTGACCTTCGGCATGAGAAGTCGCGGTTGCGAGAATCGTGAAAAGGGAGCTCATGGGATGCTGCGGAGGACGGGAAACGGGATGAAATCAGAAGAAAAAGGGGTGGCGCGGAGGCGCATGGCCTCCGCGCCGGAATCGATTACTTAACGAGGAAGATCGAGAAGAAGACGATACCTTCGATAAGCGCCGCGAGAATGATCGACAGCGTGAGGATGTTACCGGCGGCACCCGGGTTGCGGCCGGTGGCTTCGGCGGCCTTGGAGCCGAGGAGACCGATGCCGATGGCGGCGGCGAGGGCGGCGGCGGCGACGTGCAGGTTGCCGGCGATTTCAGCAAGGATGTTCATCTTTGGAATGGTGTGTGTGTTGTGGGTTCGCCGCCCCCCACGGTCTGCGCCATGGTCGGAGCGGGAAAGGGGTTCTCAGTGGGCGTGGTCCTCGTCGTGATGATCGCCGTGGTCGCAGATCAGCTTGAGGAACACCGAGGTGAGGAGCATGAACACGAGGGCCTGGATCAGGCCGACGAGCAGCTCGAGGAAGTAGAACGGGATCGGCGGCAGCCAGGAAAGATACCGGCCGATGCCTTCGCTGCCGGTGACGGCCATCATGTTTTCGAGGATGTTCTCACCCGCGAAGATGTTGCCGAAGAGACGGAAGGTGAGGGCGACCGGGCGGAAGCCGATCGAAACCAGCTCGAGCACGCCGACGAAGCCGAACACGAGGATCATGAACACGCCCATCAGGCCGCCGAACTTGCCCTTCGGCGCGAAGATGTGGGCGAGGAAGCCTTTCAGGCCGTTCTCGGCGATCGCCCAGTAGAACCACAGCAGGGCGAAGGTGAAGGCCATCGCGGCCGTCATGTTGAGGTCGGCGTTGCCACCGCGCAGGAACGGACGGAAGGTGTCGTGCGGGTCGACGCCCGCGCCGCTGAGCTCCCAGCCGACGGTGCCGACGCCCGGGATGAGGCCGAACCAGTTGGTGAACAGGATCAGCACGAAGATCGTGGCGAAGAACCAGAAGGTGCGCTTCACGAGCTGCGTGCCGAGGATGCCTTCGAGGAAGGTGTAGAGGCTTTCGACGAGCCACTCGACGAAGTTCTGCAGGCCGACCGGGATCAGGCTGAGTTTCCGGGTGGAAAGCTGGGCGACCAAGATCAGGAAGGCCGCCACGACCCAGATCATGACCATCGAGTTGGTGATGATGAAGGGTCCGATTTTGCCGATCTGTTCGGCATACGCCGGCAGGTGATCGTGGGCCGCTTCGTGGGCGCCTTCCGAAGCCGCGAAGGCGGAAGCGAAGCCAAGGAGCCAGACAGCCAGTGTGGAAGTGATCGAGCGCATGCGAAAGGGTCCGCGGAGCGGCGGGGCGCGCGGTCATTAGCCGAACGCGCAAGTTCCGGGCAAGTTCTATTTGTGAAAAATTTCACAAGCTATGCGGATCTTTTGATAATCCGTGGCTTGTGACGATTTGGAGGACCGCTTGGAATGGCCGGGACGTCCGGCCCCGGCTTGCCCGCGGCGCGGGCCTCCCGCCCGCCGGGACGCCGCCGGACTAACAGAATCTAACGAGCCTAGCCGCGCCCCCGCAGCCCCCGCCGGAACGCGATCCGGGGCACCCTAGCAGAACCCCGCGGGCCGCGAAGTCAAGACGTCCGTAGGGATTTTTCGCCCCGCATTCCCCCGAAATTCGCTTGCAAACGCCTGCGGGCGCTCGCAGAAACTGCGTCGCCATGAATAAAGCTGAACTCGTTGAAGCCATCCAAGCCGCCCTCGGCAAAGACGCGACCAAGCGCGCCGCCGAAGAATCCCTCGACGCCGTCCTCACCGCTCTTCAGAAGGGCATCAAGAAGGACAAGAAGGTCCAAATCATCGGTTTCGGCACCTTCGAGGTGAAGAAGCGCGCCGCCCGCCAGGGCCGCAACCCGAAGACCGGCGAGTCGATGAAGATCGCGGCCTCCAAGACCGTCGGTTTCAAGGCTTCGTCCACCCTCAAGGGCATCCTGTGAGTTCGCTTGGCCGCTAGCCGGCCGGAAAAAACTCCAAACGCCCAAAAACCCGAAAAGACCCCGGCCGCGAGGCCGGGGTCTTCTTTTTTCCGGGAGCCCGGACGGGCGTCCAAGACTCAGAACCAGCCCTTGCGGCCGGTCAGGTAGGTGCGCTCGAATTCCTCGTCCGACTTCGTCAGGTAGAGGATGCCCTCGATCAGGCCGATCGGGCTCATGACGATCGCGCCGATGCCGCAGGTGAGCACCGACACCAGCAGCATGATGAGCCCCTCTTTCTGGTAGCCGAGGTAGAATTTGTGGACGCCGAGGCCGTTGAGCAGGATGCCGAGCAGCCCGGCGACGAGTTTCTGCTCCGACACGGGCTTCCCCGGCGGGAAGGCGGGTGGTTCGGTGGTCATGGCATCCCGCTTCTAACCAATCCGGCGGCTCCGGGCAAGTGACCGTGTCGTTTCAGGAGGCGAAGGCGCCGGAGAGCTTCTGTTGGATGAGTTCGCCGACGACCGGCACCGGCTTTTCGCGGCCGTTGATGGCGTCGATCAGGCCGAGCACGAACAGAATCAGCATGCCGAGGGTGAAGAGATTGGACCCGAGGCCGACGATCCGGCCGAGGAAACCCGGCAGGATGAGGGAAACCGCGACCAGCGCGACCATGCCGACAATGTGGACCAAGAAGAGTCCGAGCGCTTGGCGGAGGTGGAAGCAGCCGAGGCGGTTTTTCTTTTCGCCGCTGTTGAGCACCAGCGCGACAATGAAGCCGATCAGCGTCACGTAGCTCAGGATCGCGACGGTTTTGTCGACGGACACGGCGGGGGCGGATTCCGACAGGGCGGGCGGCGAGGAAGGATCGGTGGACATACGGATCGCCTTATACTATCGCCCTTGCGAAGCCGCAAGATCCTCCGCCCCATGAAGCCACGCATCGTTCTCGCCGAAACCACCCTGCCCGACGGCTCCCCTCTCGAACTCCAGGAGCACGACGGCCGCCACTCGCTGGTGGTGCACGGCCAGCAGCTCGCCGGTCCGGCGACGCGCGCGACCGAGGAGGAATGCGCGCGCCTGGCCTGCGCGCCGTACCGTCCGGCGCGCCAGCCGAAGCTGTGGTTCTGCGGCCTCGGCCTCGGCCAGGCGCTGGCCGCCGCCTGCGAGATGCTGCCGCAGAAGCGCGGGACGTTTTTCGTCGCCGAGCCGCTGGCGGCGCTGCCGGAGTGGCACCGCGCGCACCTGCCGGAAGGCGCGTTCGTGACCGACTCGCGCGTGCGGCTGGAGAAGGACGCGGGCGCGAGCGGGCTGGCCGCCCATGCCGGCACGCTGCATGCGATCGTGCTGCATCTCGATTTCGCCCCGGGCGGGGAAAACGGCCGCACGGTGGTGGAGGACCGCCGCTGGCTGACCGCCGCCTTCGACGCGCTGCAACCGGGCGGCATGCTGGCGATCGCCGGCTCGAAACCGTTCAGCGCGCTGCCGCGGCTGCTCGCGCGGGCCGGCTTCTCCGTCGCCGAGCACGCGGTGCCGTCGTCGCCCGCCGCCAAGCGCCCGCGCATGTTGCCGGTGTGGCTCGCCCGCAAGCCGGGCCGCGGCGACGAGAATTCCTGACATTCCCCTACCCTTCCATCCGGAACAGCACCTTGCCGTGGCGGCCGGTTTCGGCGGCGCGGGCGAGGGCGGCCGGGAACGCCTCCAGCGGAAACACGGCGTCGACCGGCTGGACCAGCTCGCCCGCCAGCGCGTGGGCGGCGAGGCGGGTGTAAATCTCCGACACCTCGGCGGCGGGCGCGTCGTCGATCCAGCGGGTGATCCACAGCCCGCGCAGTTCGAGGTTTTTGAAAATGAGCAGGCCGTTCGGCACGGTGAGCGGGCGGCGGGCCATCGCGCCGTAGGTGACGTGGACGCCGCCGGCCGCGAGCAGGTTCATCAGACGCAGCGCGCTTTCGCCGCCGACCGCGTTGCAGGCGATCGCCGCGCCGGGCGGTCCGACGACCTCCTTCGCCTCGCGCAGGCCCTCGTCGCCATCGAGCGCGACGTGGTCCGCGCCGAGCGCCTTCAGTTCGGCGATCAATTCCGGACGGCGGACGAACGCCACCGTGCGCAGGCCGAGCGTGCGGGCGAGCTGGATCACGCAGCGACCGACGCCGGAATTGGCGGCGTTCAGCGCGACCCACGCGCCTTGTTCCAAGGATCGGAAGCCGGTGAGCAGCCGCCAGGCGGTGGCCGGGTTCACCTTGAGCATCGCCGCCTGGAGCGGGTCGAGCCCGGGCGGGAGCTTGAACAGGAGATCGCCCGCCACCGTGGTTTCCTCCGCCCAGGTATCCGCCCGCTTGAGGAAGATCGCGCGATCGTCCGGTGCGAAGCGCGGATCGCGGCTCTCCACCACCTCGCCACAACCCTCGATGCCGGGCACGGCGGGCAGCTCCGGTTTCACGCCGTAGGTGCCCTCGATGTAATTCAGGTCGGCCGGGTTGACCGGTGCGGCGAGGAGTTTCAGGCGCACGCCGCCCGCTGCCAGCGGCGCGGGTTCGCCCGGCTCCAACCCGAGCACCTCCGCGGGCGGTCCGAAGCGCTGGAAAACAAGGCGTTTCATGGGGCGATCGAACAATACGCCCGGCGCGGCATCAAGGAAACAGCCCGCGCTGCGCCTTGGCGTCGGCCACGGTCCGGATCGCGATCGCCTGGGCCGCCACGCGGTTCGACACGCCGTGACGGGCGGCGAAGCCGGTGACTTTTTCAAACGCCTTCTGGAGCTGCGTTTCCAGCTTGGTCAGCACCTCGCGCTCGGTCCACTGGAAGCGCTGGAGGTTCTGCACCCACTCGAAATACGAAACGGTGACGCCGCCCGCGTTGCACAGCACGTCCGGCAGCACGAACACGTCGCCGCGCGCGTCGAGAATGGCATCGGCCTCCGGCGTGGTCGGCCCGTTCGCCCCCTCCGCCAGCACCCGGCAGCGGAGCCGTGCGGCGTTGTCGCCGGTGATCACGCGATCGAGCGCCGCCGGCGCGAGGATGTCGCACGGCTGGCAGAGCAGTTCTTCCGGGTCGATCGGCTCGGATTCCGCGAAACCGACCACCGAGCCGCCGCGGGCGACGTGCTCGCGGAGCTTCGCGATGTCGAGGCCGCCGTCGTTCCAGATCGCGCCGTTCACGTCCGAGACGCCGGCGATTTTCACGCCGTAGTAGGACAAGGTGAACGCGGTGAACGAACCGACGTTGCCGAAGCCCTGGACCACCGCGCGGGCGCCTTCGACCGGCAGGCCGAGCTTGTGCAGCGCGCTGGAGGCGAGGAAGGCGACGCCGTGGCCGGTCGCCTGGATGCGGCCGGCGGACCCTTGCAGGCCGATCGGTTTGCCCGTGACGATCGAGGGCACGTAGTAGCCGGCGTGCGTCGAGTAGGTGTCGGCAATCCATGCCATCGTCTGCTCGTTGGTGCCCATGTCGGGCGCCATCACGTCGATGTCCGGGCCGATGAACGGCAGGATCTCCATGGTGAAGCGCCGCGTCAGCCGCTCGAGCTCGCCCGCGCTCATCGCCCGCGGGTCGCAGGTGATGCCGCCCTTGCCGCCGCCGTAGGGCAGGTCCATCAGCGCGCATTTCCACGTCATCCACATCGCCAGCGCGACCACCTCGCCGAGGTTGACCGCCGGGTGGTAGCGCAGCCCGCCTTTCACCGGGCCGCGCGTCAGATGGTGCTGGACGCGGTGGCCGAAGAACACGCGCACCTCGCCGGAGTCGAGCCGCACCGGCATGGTCACGCTGATCATGCGCTTCGGCCACTTGCAGCGCTCGCGCAGCTCGTCGCTCAGATCGAGGAAATCGGCGACCCGGTCGAACTGCGTGGCCGCCATCGCGAACATCGGATTCTGCAACAGTTCCTGGCGCATGAGTTTGCCGGAAGGAATCGGTTGGAACGGATCAATTCTCCTCCTTGTGCATCATCCGGCGGGCGCGCGCCTCGGGGCCTTCGTCCTGGATCATGAGCAGCGCCTTGAAGATGTCGATGATGCCGCCGGTGCGGTACTTGTCGCGCTGGAACTGCTGGAACGCCCGCTCGTATTCCTCGGTGAACTTGGCGGCCTCCTCGATCGTCGCATCGGCGGGCAGGTGGCTGAGGATCTCCTGGCGCAGCCGTTCGGATTCCGGCGTGCCGTGCTTGCGGCGCATTTCGATGCGGACGCGGGTGGCGGCGAGGTAGGCGCGGATGACGTCGAGCTGGGCCTGCAGCGAGTCGTAGAGGTCCAGCCAGTCCTCGCGGTCGGCCGGGGTCACGAGCCGGCCGATCGTGTCGCAGACTTCCTCCAGCTTCTGGTGCAGGAGGGTGTCGCGGGCGACGACCACGTCGAAGGCGGCGAGTGGCGAGGAGGCCTGGCTTTCCATCTCCTCGCGCATGCGCAGGGTGTAGAGCCGGATCTCGTCCAGCAGCCCGCTGATCGTCAGCCACGCGTCGGTCCATTTCGGGTCGGTGGTCAGACCGTCGAAGCGTTCGCCGAAGCGCTGCAGGTCGTGCAGCATCGCCTGCAGCTCGCCATCCGCCTCCGCGAGGTGTTGGAAGTCCGCGCGCAGGGCCTTGTTGACCCGCGAGAGGATGTAGACGTTGGAAGTGGGCAGGTTCATGGCGGCAAATGGGTTTGGGGCGGGACGGCGGAAACGGCCTTCCAGCCATGTTGCACCCTAGCCGCTTCGCCCGCCGGATGCAATCTCCCGGCGGGGTGTTGGAAAAATCGCGGCCGCTTGAATAAAGCCGCGGGCCGGCCGTCGAAGCAGGCGAATTCCCGATCCACCACGGTCATGAAACGCCTCGCCCTGCCGCTCGCCGTCGCCGCCCTCGCCTGGGCCGGTTTCGCCCCGCAAGCCTCCGCCCGCCCGCACCGCGACGGCTGCGGCTCCTCCGTTTCCGTCTGCCGCTACGCGCGCTGCGGCTGCCCGGTTTACGTCCGCCGTTACATCGCGTTTTACGACGAGGACGGCTGCCCGGTGTGGCGCACCCGCGAGCTGCCGGTCGAGCACCGCTGCGACTGCGAGCTCGCCCATCCGCGCGAGGTCGAATACCGCGAGGTCTACCGCGTCGAGCGCCGCCCGCTGCCGCCTCCGCCGGTCGTTTCCGGCAGCCTCACGATCGAAACCTCCTGGTAAGCGAAGAGGATTCGCCCGCCGCCCCGGTTCAGTCCGTGGCGGCGTTTGCGTTTCAGCCGATCCGCGCCCGCAGCCGCACGTCGTCGCCGATCCGCGTGAACACCGGATCCACGAGCTTCAGCGGCGCGGGCAAACCGAGGCCGCCGAGCGCGGGCACGTCGCCGCCGCAAAGCATCGGCGCGAGGTAAACGACCACTTCATCGACCAGCCCGGCCTCCACCAGCGCGGCGGAGAACACGCCGCCGGCCTCGACCAGCACGCTGAGAACGCCTTGCTCGGCCGCCAGCCGGCGCAGCACACCGGGCAAATCGTCCGCCGGGCGGACCAACGTGCGGTCGCGCCACGCATCGGTGAACAACGGCGCGTCCGCAGGCAGCGATTCCGGCCGGTCCGTCACCACCACCCGCCACGGCTGCGTCCGCCCTTCGAGCAGCTCCGGCTCGCGGATCGTGAGCAGCGGCAAATCGCGCCGCACCGTTTCGCCCGAGGTCAGCATCGCGTCGACCTCGGCGCGCAGCCGCTGGACGTCGGCGCGCGAATCCGGGTGGCTCAACCAGCGTCCTTCACCCGGCGGCCGGGTCAGCTTGCCGTCCAGGCTCATCGCCGTTTTCCAGATCACCCACGGCAGCCCGGTTTCCTGGACTTTGAAAAACGGCCGCAGGATCGCCGCCGCCTCGTCCGCCAGCACGCCCGGCGTCACCTCGATCCCGGCCGCGCGCAGCAGCGCGTCCGCCCGCCCGACGTGCGACGGGTTGCGGTCGGTCGCGGCGTAAACGACCCGCTTCACGCCCGCCTCAATCAGCCCGTCGGTGCACGGCGGCGTGCGGCCGTGGGTCGAGCATGGTTCCAGCGTGACATAGGCCGTCGCCCCGCGCACCGCCTCGCGACCGTGGCGGGCGAACGCGTCGGCCAGCGCCTCGCGCTCGGCGTGCGGGCGGCCCGCCACGCGGTGCCAACCGCTGCCGAGCACGACGCCATCCTTCACCAGCACCGCGCCCACCGGTGGGTTCGGCGCGGTCCGGCCCACGCCCTTGCGCGCCTCGTCCAGTGCCAGCCGCATCGCCCGTTCGTCGTCCACGCGTCCAGCGTGCGCGATCACCGGCGAAGCGCAAGCCGGGGAATCCGGTTGATCCCGGCGCTTGCCAAGGCATGATGTCATGACCGTATCTCCCGAGATGAAAACCCGCCCCCTTCTCCTGTCGCTCACCCTGCTGGCCGCGCCCGCGTTCGCCGAAACCCCAGCCGCCCTGCCCTCGGCCGACGTCTTTTACCGGAAAGGCCTCGAAGCCATCCAAGCCGGCGACGTCGACTTCGCCCGCTCCAGCTTCGAACAGGCGCTGCGGCTCGACCCGAACCATGCCAACGCCCGCTATCAGCTCGCCGAGCTGAACCGCACCGCACCGCGCGTTGCCGCCAAAGGCCGCGAGGCGAAATTCGGCGCCGTGATGCTGCCGCAGATCCAGTTCACCGACGCCGAGCTCGCCGACGCGCTCGTCGCCCTCGGCCAGATGGTCGAAAAGGAAAGCAAAGGCGGCGTCACCGCGAACTTCATCGTCGAGGACCCGAGGGGAAAACTGGCGGGCAAAAAAATCACCCTCCAGCTCAAGAACCTCCCCGCCAAGGCCGTGCTGAACTACCTTCTCGGCCAGGCCGGGGCGAAGGCGCGCTTCGACGAGCACGCCATCGTCGTGCAGCCGCTGTGACCGGTGCGCGGTCGATTCGCCCCCAACAAAAAGCGCCCGCAGCCATCCGGCCGCGGGCGCTTGGAAAACGTTCGGGAAGCGACGCGCTTCAGAAGTGGATCGCGTGGCCTTCGGCGGCGAGGGTCGCCTCGTGGATCACCTCGCTCATCGTCGGATGGGCGTGGATCGTGGCGTGGATTTCCTCGGCGGTGAGCTCCTGGTCGAGCGCCAGGCCCATCTCGGCGATGAGTTCGGTGGCGTTGTCACCGATGATGTGCGCGCCGAGCAGCTCGCCGTGCTTCTTGCCGTAGAGCAGTTTGGCGAAGCCGTCCGGTTCGCCGGCGGCGATGGCCTTGCCGATGGCGACGAACGGGATCTTGCCGACGGTGTATTCGACGCCTTCGGCCTTGAGCGCGCGCTCGGTCTTGCCGACGGAGGCGACCTGCGGGTGGCAGTAGGTGCAGCCCGGGAAGTTGGTCACCTTGCGCGGCTTGTGGCCGGCGACAAACAGACCTTCGACGCACTGGATCGCCTCGAACGACGCGGTGTGGGCGAGAAGCGGCGGGCCGGTGATGTCGCCGATGGCGTAGACGCCGGGGATCGAGGTTTCGTAGCGGTCGCCCACTTCGATGAAGCCGCGGTCGGTGAGCTTCGGCTGCTGGCCGCCGGGCAGGACCGGCTGCACGCCGATGGCGACGAGCACGACGTCGGCCTTGAGCACGCCCTTTTCCTTCGGGCCGTCGACGGTTACTTCGACGTGGGTGCCCTTGTCGGCGGTGGCGGTGATCTTGGTGTTGGTCAGGCTGCGGATGCCCTGCTTGGTGAAGGACTTCTCGAGCGCGTCGCCGATCTCGTCGTCCTCGACCGGGAGGAGATGCGGCAGCATTTCGATCATCGTCACCTTGGTGCCGAACGCGTTGTAGACGTAGGCGAACTCCGCGCCGATGGCGCCGGCGCCGATGATGATCATGCTTTCCGGCTGCTTCTGGAGGGTCATGGCTTCCTTTGAGCCGATGACGGTGGTGCCGTTGAAGGGCAGCGGCGGGAGCGGGCGGGACTTCGCGCCGGTGGCGATGAGGATGTTGGCGCCTTCGAGGACGGACTTGGTGCCGTCGGCGGCGGTGACGCCGACCTTGCCCTGGCCTTCGATCGCGCCGAGACCGCGGACGTAGTCGACCTTGCTCTTCTTGAAGAGGAACTCGATGCCGCCGGCGAGCTTGTCGGAAACCTTGCGGGAGCGGCCGACGACGGCGGACCAGTCGTAGGTGAGGTTGTCGAACTTCAGGCCGAACTCGGACGCCTTCTTGGTCAGCGTCTGATAGATTTCGGCGTTCTTGAGGAGCGCCTTGGTCGGAATGCAGCCCCAGTTGAGGCAGGTGCCGCCGGCACGGTCGGCTTCGACGCAGGCGACTTTTTTGCCGAGTTGGGCGGCGCGGATGGCGGCGACGTAGCCGGCCGGGCCGCCACCGATGACGATGAGATCGTAGGCCATGGGGTCAGATTGGGGTTGCGGGCGGCAGGGTGGGTGGCGCGGCGGAGCTTGTCAAAGGGCAATGGCGGGCTCCGGCGGCGGCGGGTTCATGCCGGCATGAACGGGAATTTTCCGGGCAGACGAAGGGAACCGCGAATCGGGCGAATCCCGCGAATCCATTCGATTGGAATGAGGAAGGCAGGAATTCCAGGAAGGAGGATGGGGCCATTTCCTCACTTCCCGCTTTCCGAATTCATTTTCTGTCTTATTCGCGAGATTCGCGGCTCCTTTCCATTTGGCGGTTCTGTCACAGGAGCCCGCTGGCGAAATACGGATTGGATTTCCTAACGCATTCTGCGATTCGCTAGGAGGAATCCTCACTCCATCGAACCATGTTCAAAGAATTCCGCGAATTCATCCTCAAGGGCAACATGCTGGACCTCGCCATCGGGGTGATCCTCGGCGCCTCGTTCGGCAACGTGGTGAAAAGCTTCACCGACATCCTGCTCGGCATCATCGGCAAAGTCGGCGGGCAGCCGGATTTCAGCCAGTTCAAGCCCGAGGGCGTGCCGGTCGGCGTGTTCCTCAACTCGATCATCAGCCTGCTGATCGTCGGCTTCGCGCTGTTCCTCATCGTGAAGGCCTACAATACGGCGCGGAAGCGCTTCGAGAAGCCGGTGACCCCGGCCGTGGCCGAGCCGCCGGCGGACGTGAAGCTGCTCACGGAGATCCGTGACCTGCTGAAGAACAAAGCCTGAATGTCCGACGCGCCGCGCCCCTCGCCCTTTCTCGATGCCGCGTCGGCCCTGCCGGCGCTGGCGGGCGATGGCTGGCGCGGCGGGCTGCGGCGCTTCGTCGAAGCCGCCCTCGGGATCGCCCGGGCGCGGGCGGTTTTCGAGCAAGCCGCGCGGGAGGATCACCCGGCGGAGGCCCTGCTCGCGGGCTTCGGGCTGACCCTCGACGCCGCGGGCGTGCACGAGGCGATCCCGGCGGCGGGCGCGGCGCTGGTCGTCTCGAATCACCCGTTCGGCGGTGCCGACGCGTTCGCCCAGATCGCGCTGTGCCTGCGGCGGCGGCGCGATTTTTTGATTCTGGCGAACGAAATGGCGGCGGTCGCCCCCGGCATCGGCCGGTATTGCCTGCCGCTGTCGATCCTCGGCGGGCGCGACGCGGCGCGCAAGAACGCGGCGACGCTGAAGGCGGCGCTCGACCACCTGCGCGGCGGCGGCTTGCTGTCGGTCTTTCCCGCCGGCGAGGTCTCGACGTGGCGGCCGCGGCTCGGCCGCGTGGCGGACGGCCCGTGGTCGCCGCATGTCGCGGCGCTGGCGGTGAAAGCGGCCGCGCCGGTGCTGCCACTGCGGTTTTTCGGCCACAACCCGCCGTGGTTCCATCTCGCCGGGGCGCTGCATCCGTTCATCCGCACCGCCCTGCTGCCGCACGCGCTGCTGGCGGCTGGCGGGCGGACGATCGTCTGCCGCGCGGGCGAACCGATCGCCCCTGCCGCGCACGCGGCCCGGCCGGCGGACGAACGCATCGCGTTCCTGCGTCGGTGTCTGGAAGCGGTGCCGTTTCCGTGACGGAATCGTCGGTCACGGACGATGGATTCGCCCGGCGCGGCGGACAGGGTGGAGGCGTCGTCCGATGAACTCTTTCCTCATTGAACCGACCGTGCCTTTCCGAGGCATTTCACCCGCTCCCGAACCGATCGCCGCCCCGGCCGATCCCGCCGCCGTCGCCGCGGAGATCGCCCGGCTCGACAGCCCGCTCGCCTCGCAAGGCCGCTTCGACGTGTTCCTCGCGCCGGCCGACGCGATCCCGCAGGTGCTGCACGAGATCGGTCGCCTGCGCGAGGTGAGCTTCCGCGCCGTCGGCGAAGGCAGCGGCAAGGCGCTCGATCTCGACGCGTTCGACCGCACCTACCTGCACCTGTTCCTGTGGGACCGGGACGCGCGGGCGATCGCCGGCGCCTACCGCCTCGGCCGCACCGACACGCTGCTGGCGGAGTTCGGCGCGGACGGCCTCTACACCTCCACCCTTTTCCAGCTCGGCGAACCGTTCCTCGACCACCTGACGCCCGGGCTCGAGCTCGGCCGCTCGTTCGTCGCGCCGGATTACCAGAAATCGATCCACCCGCTCGGGCTGCTGTGGCGCGGCATCGGCCGGTTCGTCGTCCGCTACCCGCGCTACGCCCGGCTGTTCGGGCCGGTCAGCATTTCCGACGACTACAGCCCGATCTCGCAGGAGCTGATCGTGCGCTTCCTGCGGGAAAGCCGGCGCGACGCGCGCTTCGCCGACTCGGTCCGCCCGCGGAATCCCTACCCCGGCGGCCTGCCCGCGCCCGGCGACATCAGCGCGCGGCTCGGCTCGATCGAGGAAGTTTCCGCCGCGGTCGCCCGGATCGAACCCGACGGCAAGGGCGTGCCGGTGCTGCTGCGCCAGTATTTGAAACTCAACGCCACGCTGCTGGAGTTCAACGTCGACCCGGACTTCGCCAACGTGCTCGACGCGCTGGTGTTAGTCGACTTACGCGACGCGCCCGACGAGGTGCTGACGCGCTATATGGGGGCCGACGGCCTGGCGGCGTTCCGCGCGGCAACGGCCTGTTCATTTCCGGAGTGACCGCCGCCGCCGCGCCGTGCCACGCTCCGGCATGGTGGTCGTGAAACGCTGCGGGACGCTGGAAGATGCCTACCTTTGCCGGAACCTGCTGGCCGAGGCCGGCATCGAGTCCGACGTGCTCGACGAGGCGACCGCCACCACCGCGCCCTACCTGCTGGCCAACACCGGCATCCGCCTGGCCGTCGCCGACGAGGACGCCGACCGCGCCTGCGAAACGCTCGGTGTGCCGCGGCGCGAACCGGTCGCCCCGGCCCGCCGCGGCGGCCTGCCCGTGTGGGTCGCCCTGGTCGTCGGCGCGGCCGCGATCAGCGTGGTGGTCGCCGGCATGAAGCAATCGCGCGGCACTGGCACCAGCGGCCGCGAGGATTTCGACCGCAACGGCGACGGCCGGCCCGACCTGCGGGTGATCTGCGACGCCGACGGGCGGACGACCGAACGCTGGCTCGACCAGAACTTCGACGGCCGCTGGGACGTCCAGGAGCATTGGGCCAACGGCCAGCCCGCCGTGATCGAGCAGGACGTCGATTTCGACGGCAGCTACGACCGCCGCGGCGAATACCGCCAGGGCGTGCTGGTTTCGGAAACGATCACCCCGGGCGGCGACGGCAACCCGTTGTCCCGACTCGAGTTCCGCAACGGCGTGCTAACCGCCGCATGGTCGGACCCGGAGCGCGACGGCAAGTGGAACGAGCGCGTCGAATACGATCCGATGGGCCGCGAAACCGGCCGCACCGCCCTGAAATGAAACAGGCGGCCGGTCGAAACCGTGCCGCCTGCGGAGCTTCGGGAGTGCGGCACGGGCCTCACTTGGCCTTCACCGTCATCGTGCCCTGCATGATGGCGAAATGGCCGGGGAAGGTGCAGAGGAACGGGTAGCTGCCCGCGGCCGGCGCGGTGAAAGTGATGGTGTCGGACTCGCCGCCGCCGATCAGCTTGGTGTGGGCGACGATCTTCGCCTGCGACTCGGCGTCCTGCGGAATGTAGTCGTGGTCCTTGGCGGTGGAGGCCTTCATCGCGAAGTCCGGCAAGGGCGTGGCCGCCTGCAGGATCACCACGTTGTGCCCCATCGCCACCTTCGGCAGCTGGCCGATGTGCTTGAAAGTCAGCGTCACCTTGTCGCCCGCGGTCACCTCGAACGTCTTCAGGTTGTATTGCATCTGGTCGTTGCTGGTGAGCTCCACCTTGGCGTCCTCGGCCAGGGCGAACGGAGCGAGCAGGGCGGCGAGCGCGAAGATCGTTTTTTTCATGGGAATGGGATACGGGAACCTAGCGAAGATGAGCCAACTTCCCAACGGGCGCAACCGGCATTCGACCGGCCGGATTCGTGGCTCCGCCAATGAGTTTCCTCTCGTCAAGAGACGCCGCCGACTCTATCAAGACAGCACGTCTAGGTGAAACTTGGCTGAAATTTGCCGCCTCAACTTGGCACGGGTTTTGCTCATAGCCGATACCAATCCGCCGGAACCATGAAAAAAATCGAAGCGATCATCAAACCGTTCAAGCTGGAAGAAGTGAAGGAGGCGCTCGCCGAAGTCGGCGTCCAAGGCATGACCGTCACGGAAGTCAAAGGTTTCGGCCGCCAGAAAGGTCACACCGAAATCTATCGCGGCTCCGAGTACACCGTCGACTTCCTGCCGAAGGTGAAAATCGAGATCGTGGTCGATGACGCACAGGCCGGCGGCGTGGCGGAAGCCATCGTCAAGAGCGCCAACACCGGCAAGATCGGCGACGGCAAGGTGTTCATCTCCTCCGTCGAAGAAGCCATCCGCATCCGCACCGGCGAGACCGGTTCGTCCGCGGTGGCCGTGAACTGATCCGTTCCACCCACCCCTTTCAGCCGACGAGCTCCCCGGAGATCGTCGGCTTTTTCATGTTCCAACCGGCGGCGACGCCGCCGCATCCGCCGATGAACTGGTTCCACTGGGCTCTGCTTTCGGCCGTGTTCGCCGCGTTGACCACGATTTTCGCCAAGATCGGCCTGCACGGCGTCGATTCGGACTTCGCCACGCTGATCCGCACCGCGGTGATCGCCCTGGTGCTCGCCGCGCTGGTCGTCGCGACGGGCAAATGGAGCGATCCGTTCGCCCTGTCCGCGAAAACCTGGACGTTCCTGGTCCTCTCCGCCCTGGCCACCGGTGCCTCGTGGGTATGCTATTTCCGCGCGCTGAAAACCGGCCAGGCGGCGCAGGTCGCGCCGGTGGACAAATCGAGCCTGCTGCTCGTCGCCCTGTTCGCCTTCCTGTTCCTCAAGGAACGCCCCTCGCCGCGCGAATGGGCCGGCATCGCGCTGGTCGGCGCGGGCGTGCTCGTGCTTGGACTCAAAAGGTAGCCAGCGCCGCCTTCACCGCGGCGACGTGGGCGGCGACGCGGGCGGCGAGCGGCGCGCCGCTCGGCGTTTCGAAGGTGAACGACAGGCCGCAGCCGCTTTTCGCCAGGAAGATCGCCTCCGGCCAGTGGTCGGGCAGGTCCGCCTCGGCGGCATGGTAGATCCAGCCGGGCTCGCGGATCTCGTGGTCGTCGATCAGCGGCGACGGCTCGGGCGGGAACCACGGCGACACCGCCTCGAAAATCGCCTTCGCCCGCTCCGGCCGGTCAGTCCCGCAGTTGATCTCGTAGAAATAGAAGCCGGTGGTTTCCCAGTCCTCGTGCAGCGATAGGAACCGCTCGGGCAAGCCGGTCTCGTGCAGCCAGGCGACGTGGCTGCCGACCTCGCGCGTTTTTCTCACCCAGTAATCGCGGTTGAGGTCCTCGCCGTCGGCGTTGCCGCGGGTGCCGGCGGCCAGCCCGGTCGGGTTGAGCGCGGGGCATAGCAGCCAGTGCGCCCGCGGGCCGAACGCGCCGGAGCGCACCAGTTCGAGCAGGGCGAGCGGGCCGGCCGGCTCGTCGCCATGGATGCCGGCGGACAGGTAGATCCGCGGGCCGTCGCCCGGCTTTTCCCAGCCGGTCAGATCGCCCGCGCCGGTCGTGCCGAAGGCCGTGCCGCGAAAGCCGGCCGCCTCCGCCGCCACGGCGAACGCTTCCAGAAATCCGTCCCAAACGAACCGCTCGATCACCCGCGCACGATGGCGGGATCGCCGGGCGGACGCAACCACGCGGAAACGGTTCAGCCGCGATTCGCGGTCGATTCGCCCCCGTGTTCGGATCGGTCGGCTTGCTCCAGGATTTCCAGCGCGTGCTCGACCTCCTCGGTCGGCGGCGGCGTTTCGCTCGACTTGAGCAGCAGGCGGAACGGCGCGAACAGCCCGCCGAACACCGCGCCCAGCACCAGGTCGTAGGCGCGCAGCGGTCCGTGGGATGCCCGGAACAACGGGCGCAGCGCGGCCTGCACGCCCGGTTTTTTCGCGTACCAGATCGAAACGGCGATGATCGAGGCGATGCCGGCGAATTTCACCCAGGTCGGGATGTCGACGTGCGCCGCGATTTCCACCCCCAGCAGCAGACCGACGTAGCCGATCAGCAGGAAGGCGGTGTGCTCGAGCACCGGGAAACGCTCGATCAGCTTGATGCAGTGGCCGGCGACGAAACGCAGCGCCAGGATGCCGATGAACACGCCGGTGCAGACGACCCACATCTTGTCGCTGAGGGCGACCGCCGCGACCACGTTGTCGACGCCGAGGCTGAGGTCCATCAGCTCGATCGAGATCACCGTCGCCCAGAAGCCCTTTTTCAGCGCCTGGCCGAAGCTGGGATCCTCCCCCATCGCCGGATGGCGCGCGGCGAAATGATGCGCCATCAGGTGGAGCAGGTAGGCCGCACCGGCGAGCTTGAGCCACCAGAACTCCATGATGTAGCGGGCGAACAGCAGCGCCAGACCGCGGAACAGGTAGGCGCCGAGAATGCCGACCCGCAGCGCGAGGATCTTCTGTTTGCCCGGCAAATGGGACGCCATCGCGGCAATCGCCAGCGCGTTATCGACCGACAGCAGGCCTTCGATGATGATGAGGGAGGCGATGACCGGCAGGGCGTCGACGAGGATCGGCCAGAGTTCGGAAACGGTGAGGGCGGCGAGCATGGGCGAACAGGAACCATCGCCCCGCGCCGCGCCGCTGGCAAGGCCCGCCGCCGTCGGGGCAAATTGCCCGCATGCCGCAATTGGACACCAGTCCCAACCCGGCCTAACATGGCCGGGTATGAACAAAACCATCCTCGCCACGCTGGCGCTCGGGGCGGCCGCGCTCACGAGCTGCGTCTACGACCCCTATGCCGGCGCGCCGGGCGGACCGCCGCCCTACCACCAGCCCGGCTACGGCGCGAACGCCTACAACGACGGCTACCGCGACGGCCAGCACGACAACCGCAACGGCCGCCCGTACAACCCGAGCCGCCAGTATTCCTACGCTCCGGCGCTGCGCGAGCAGTACCGCGCCGGCTACGCCTCCGGCTATCGCCATTCCGGCGGCGGCTCGGCCGAACGGGACTACGCGCGCGAAGGCTTCCACCATGGCCAGCAGGACCGCCGCAACGGATTGGCCTACAATCCGTCGCGCTACTTCGGCCGCGTCCCGGGCTACGCCCGCGAGGACTTCAAGCGCGGTTATTCCCGTGGCTGGGAAAACTGGCGCTGAAGCCGCTCAAACGGCCTCCGGTTCCTATGAGACGAGGCGCCGGGTCGCGACTGCCGCGATCCGCCGCCCTCCGGAGAACCACCCTCACTCCGCCATTGGACGCGGCCCCCGATCCGACCGAACATGTCGGATATGAACAAGACCCTCCCCGCCATGTTCGCTCTCGGGGTGGCCACGCTCACGAGTTGCGTCTACAACCCCTATTACGACGCCTACGGCGCGCCGCCGCCCTACAACCGTCCCGGCCTCCGTTCCCAAGTCCACGAGGACGGCTACCGTGACGGTCAGCACGACAGCCGCAACGGCAGCGCGTACGCCCAGGACTGCCAGTATGCCTACGCCCCGCGGCTGCGTGGCGAATACCTCGCCGGCTACGACACGGGCTACAGCAACCCGGACGAAGGCTACGATTCGTCACGGAATTATTACCGGGTCGGCTTCGGTGCCGGACGCCACGACCACCGCGACAGTCTGTCCTACAGCGCCTGGCGCCACTACCTCGACGTGCCGAAACACGCCCGCGACGATTTCAGCCTCGGCTATTCCGAGGGCTGGGCAAGCTGGCGCTGAGGGCGGTCACACGACCGCGTCCGGCTCAATAGACCGGGGCGCCGGATTGCGACTGCTGCGATCCGCCGCCTCCGTTCGCCTTGTTGCGCACCGAGGATTCCATGTTTTCGCCGAGCAGGCGGAGGTCGCGGCCGAAGCCGATGGCGGTGTTGCAGGAAGAAAGGACCAACCCGGCGACGGCGGTGGCGAGCAAAAGCAACGCTTTCATGAAATTTCCCATAGCGAGGATCGCTCCCCGCGCAATCATTAACTTTGCTTAAGATCGCGCCGCAGCTCGACGATGCCGTCGCGCAGCTGGAAGACGGATTGCCGCAGCTGCCCAAGCCCGTTTTTCTGCGCCTCGTCGATCTCTTGGTCGTAGAGCGCCTGGCACGCGGCCATCGCCTCGTTGAGCCAGTTGAGGCAGCGCTTGAGCACGGCGAGCACGAAGCCGGTTTCCATCCGCGAATCGGACCCGTGGCCGTTGAGCGCGCCGGCGAGCTTGGCGCTGACCTGCAACAGGTTGGAAACCATGCAGTGGGCGGCCATGTCCGCCGCCCCGCCGCGCGGCACCAGATCGATCGATTTCAGCGCGATGTCGTAGGACAAGGCCTGCAGCGGGTGGCGTTCGGCCTCTTCGTCGAACCCGTCGCCCGCCTGCCAGGAGCTCCCGCCTTCCTCCTCGCCGTCCTCGGCTTCCTCGTCCTCGACCCCGTCGGTCTCGTCGCGCTCAGCCAAGGCGTCGAGCAACCCGTCCCAGCCCATGGCGAAGGCCTCCTTCCGCTCGGCGTCGGGGTCGTCCATGTACTTCTCCAGCACCTCCTGATAGGCGTCGGCCAGGCGGTCGGATTCCTTCAACCGTTCCTCCCACTCGTATTCGTCCGGCTCGTCAATGGCGTCCTTCGGCTCACGCCGCTGGATCACGGTGGCCATGAAATCGCGCATCGCGTTGAGGTTGGCGAGCTGCTGCGCCTGCTCCTCGTCCTCGTCCATGCCCCACGCGTGCTCGGACACGACGAGCTGGTAATCGGTCGTCTCGATCAACACCCGGCCGGCCGGGTGGCTGAACCACTCGAGGTAAAACAACGTCTTCCACTCGTGCGGGATCTCCTCGCCCGCCTCGTGCAGCTCTTCCAGCTCGTCGTCGTCGACGGTGGCCACCCGCGCCTTGCGCGAGGCGGTGATGTCGCCGACCACCCCGGTCTGGTCCGCCAGCAGCCGGTCGGTTTCCGGATCCGCCTTCGGCTCCGGGTTGGCGAAAACGAGGCGCGTCCCCGCCAGATCCCGCCAGCAATCGCCTTCCAGATCCAACACCAGCGGCTCCTCCCTCCCCTGCAGCCAAATACGGCCCGTCACGCGGCCTTCGACCGTATTGTCGATCTCGCCGCGCACCACCGCCTCTTCGATCCGGAATGCCATGTTTCGAAATTTCGGCAGCATCCGGGCGGAACGTCAATCCACTTGATGCAGAGGGTTCCGGGGCTAGGCTACGCCTGAAAATCACCCTCATGCCCGATTTCGCCAAGCTCCTCCACGTCGTCCTGCTCGTCGGCGTGGTCCTGATTTCCTTCAACCTCATCATCTTCGTCCACGAACTCGGCCACTTCCTCGCGGCGAAATGGCGCGGCCTGAAGGTCGAGCGCTTCCAGATCTGGTTCGGCCGCCCGATCTGGAAAAAAACCATCGGCGGCGTGCAATACGGCCTCGGCTGGATCCCCGCCGGCGGCTTCGTCGCCCTGCCGCAGATGGCGCCGATGGAGGCCATCGAGGGCGGCAACACCAGCACCGAGCCGCTGCCGCCGGTCAAACCGCTCGACAAGATCATCGTCGCCTTCGCCGGCCCGCTATTCTCGCTGCTGCTCGCCCTGCTCGCCGCCACCATCGTCTGGCAGATCGGCAAACCGGCAGACGTCTGGCCGTCGCAGGTCATCGGCACCGTTGAAAAAGACAGCCCGGGCGAAAAGGCCGGCCTCAGGGAGGGTGACAAGATCCTCAAAATCAACGGCAACGACGTCCACGGCTTCCGCGGCCGGCTCGACGCCGTGTTCGAACAAATCGTGCTGAGCGAGGGCGACTCGATCGTCTTCACCGTCGAGCGCCCGGGCGAACCGCGGCCGCTGACGCTCACCTCGACCTTCGAAATCGAGCCGACCAAGTGGTTCCAGCGCCGCGCCCTGCGCCGCGTCGGCATCGGCCCGGAGGTCACCGGGGTGATCGCCAGCCTCGTCATGCCCGGCAGCCCGGCGGAAAAGGCGGGCCTCAAGGCGGGCGACCGCCTGCTGCGTTCCGACGGCCAGCCGGTGCCGAACAGCCGCGTGTTCCTCGACCGGGTCAAAGCCGCCGGCACCCGCCCGTTCGCCATCGATTATGAGCGCGACGGCCAGCCCGCCAGCCTCACCGTCGAAGCCAAGGTGCCGGTCTCGCCCGCCGGCAAAGGCCCGATGATCGGCATCGCGCCGAGCGACGACACCTACGTCGACGAAACGCTGCTCCACCCCGGCCCGCTCGCCCAGGTCCGCGACAGCCTGAACACGATGTGGGTGACCATCACCCGCCTCGTTTCGCCGAAATCCAACATCGGCATCGACCACCTCAGCGGCCCGATCGGCATCGGCATGGTGAAATACGCGATGCTGGAAATGGATCACCCGCTCAACCGCCTGCTCGGCTTCTTCGTCCTGTTCAACGTCAACCTCGCCGTCTTCAACCTGCTGCCCTTCCCGGTGCTCGACGGCGGCCACATCACGCTGGCGGTGGCCGAATCGATCGCCCGCCGCCCGGTCCGCGCCCGTTTTCTCGAATGGCTGCAAACCGGCTGCGCCGTGCTGCTGATGAGCGTGATGCTCTACGTCACCAGCAAGGACATCGGCGACCGCTTCGGCGGCGGCGGCCAAGGCGAACCGATCGTCTTCCCGCAGAGCTGAACGCCTGAGTGGCCAGGGGTTAGAAGCCAGCGGTCCGTGGAAGAGAGCCTCCATTGGAGACGCGAAATTCATTCCGCCTCTTCGCCCGGCGGCGGGCTGAAGCCCGCGGTCCAATTGAAAACCGTTTCCTGCAAACGGAACTCTCCCCTAATGCCTAGCCCCCGGCACCTGGCCCCTCCATCTTACCACTCGACGCCCTGCTGCCGCACCGCTTCGTAAAGCGTGATGGCGATGGCGGTGGAGAGGTTCAGGCTGCGGGTCGACCCCGGCTTCATCGGGATGCGCAGCCCGCGCTCGCCCGCTTGGGCGACGATTTCCTCCGGCAGCCCCGCCGTTTCCCGGCCGAAGACGAGGTAGTCGCCCGGTTGGAACTCCGCCGTCCACGGCGAGCGCGTCGCCTTGGTGCTCAGATACCAGAACCGCGCGTCCGCTCCGGCCGCGGCCAGCAACTCGTCGAACGACTCCCACACCCGGACGTCGACGTCCTGCCAGTAGTCGAGCCCGGTGCGGCGGACATACTTATCCTCCAGCGAAAATCCGAGCGGTTTCACCAGATGCAGCGTGGCGCCCGTGGCCAGGGCAAGGCGGCCCGCCGCCCCGGCGTTGTGCGGGATTTCCGGCGCGACCATGACGAGGTGGAACATGCCGCCCGTCTAGCCTTCGCGGCCCCCGCCGGCAAGGACGCCGCGCCGTTTGGAATTTTAAACTTCACAAAGCGCTCAAACTAAGGGAGATTCCTTCAGGACCACTCCCCCGGTCCGATTCCCCCCTCCCCCCCATGAACGTCAAAATCGCAGCATGCGCTGCGGCGGCGGTTCTCCCCGTTGGCTTCTTGGTCAAGCCATCCGGCACGGAATCCGCAGCCCAGCATCAACCTCCAGGTGTTTCCAGCTTCTTCAGCGGTCTGATCGACAAGCTGACGAATCGCAATGACGCGTCCGAAGGCGAGAGCTCGCAGACGCTTATTCCCATCAAGCTCCGCGACGAGGCGGAGGAAGCCCAGTTCGCCCGCTACACCAACCAGCCGGGCAAACTCGTCGTGGTGATCTTCAACGCCGACTGGTGCGCCTCCTCGCGCCGCCTGAAGCCGGTGATGGACACCGTTGCGGCGGAATTCCCCGACGTCGCCATTGGCCGCATCGACATCGATCGCGCCCAAGCGCTGAGCTACAGCCACCATGTGGGCCGCATCCCGGACGTCCGTTTCTACCGCGACGGCGAGGAAGTCGGCTCGTTCGTCGGCTACGCTCCGGTCGACAAAGTGCGCGCCCGGGTGCAAAGCGCCCTCAGCCACGCCGAACCGACCCACCCGCTCGTCAGCGCCGTCACGCCGAACAAGGCACTGGCCGTCGCCGCCCATAAGCAGGAAGGCGGCAGCCTCGAACGGATGAGCAGGGACTGGCGCCCGGCCGGCCTGGAAAAACAAAAACGCTGACGCGCCGGAAGCGACAATTCGTAGGACAATTTCGGCCATGCCCGCCCGGCGAGCCCTAAAGGGTTTGCAGGCGGCCGACCGGACTCCTATTCGGAGCGTCCGATGGACCGGATCTATCTCATTGGAACCACCCTAACGGCCGTCGGCGCGCTGCTGATGACGCGCGCCATCCGGATCCTCTGGCGGGGGCGGGCCACGCTGGCCGATGCCCTGCCGGTCTTCGGCTTGCTCGGCCGGATTTTCTTCGGTTCGGTCCCGCTCAAAGGCGGCTGGGCGCGGGCGGCATCGATCCCCCTGCTTTTGCTCAGCCTGACCTCGTTCACGGCGGCGGGGAGCTTGGTGGCGTTGAAACACTTCAAGCCCGAGGCGCTCGATCTGGCCATGCTTTCGATCACCGCGAAGCACGCGGATCAACCTTCGGCCGCAACGGGCCCGGCGATCATCACCGACACGATCGGTCAGGTGAAATGCCTGCTGACCGGCCGCTCCGGTTCGCCGGCCGACGCGTCGGTCACCGTCCCCGAGGCCGATCTCGGCCCGATCTCCATCACCAACCCGGCCGACCAGGAGTTCCGCTCGTTCACGGAAACGCCGGGGAAACTCTCGGTCGTGGTATTCCAATTACCTCAGGGCGAAGAGGTCATGAAACTCCGGGCGATGATCGAGCGGGTCGGCCGGCGCTTTTCCAACGTCGCGCAGGTCGCCTACTTCGACCTCGATGTGTGGCCCGAGCTCGGCGAGGCGCAGGGCGTCACGCAGTTTCCCGACGTTCGCTTCTACCGAGACGGCAGGAAGGTCGACGGCTTCGTCGGCCTGCCGGTGAAAGACGTGGTGTTGCTGGAAAAATTCACCCGCCACAGCCGCGGCTTGGCCGGCGCGAACATGGCCGCCGCGGCCGAATCCCCCGCCGGAGCGGGCGAGCCGTTGGCGGCCACGCCGCCCGCCTTGCGCATGCCGACCCCGGCCGTGCGGGAGCTGACGGATCAGAATTTCAAAGAGTTCATTTCCCAGTCCGACTGCCTGGCGGTGGTCGTCTACTCGGCCGATTGGTGCCCGGCCTGCGCCCAGCTCAAGCCCCTGTTGAAAGCCGTCGCGGCCGAAAACAGCGAGGTCATGGAAGTGGGCTGCGTGAACGTCGACAGGGTCTCGGCGGAAACCAAACGCCGAGGCACAGCGAAAATCCCCGTCATCCATTATTACCTGAAAGGCAAACGGATCGGCGAAACCGTCGGCCGGCCGTCATTGGCCGATCTCCGGGCCTATCTGGACGAGGCGACCCGCGGGCTGCGCGCGGAGCGGGCCGAAGCGGCAAAAGCGCACGTCGCCCGGCCGTCGACCGAACCCGTGATGGCACCGATGAAAAAGGGCTGGATGCCGGCCGGCCTGGAAAAAAAGTGAGACGAGACGGCGGGCGGGACGAAAAGGGGCAAAATCCCTTTCATCCAACCCTTTACAAGTGCGGGCGGGGATGCCAAACCCCTCGAAATTTAGCCCTTGCGCGCCCTAGCCGGCTCGCTGCTCCACACGCGCCATGCCCAAAGACACCTCGATCCGCAAAATTCTCGTCATCGGTTCCGGTCCCATCGTCATCGGACAAGGCTGCGAGTTCGACTACTCCGGCGTCCAGGCCTGCAAGGCGCTGCGCGAGGAAGGCTACACGGTGGTGCTGGTGAACTCGAATCCGGCCACGATCATGACCGATCCGGAGTTCGCCCACCGGACCTACATCGAGCCGATCACGCCCGAGGTCGTCGAAAAAATCATCGACCGCGAGCGCCCGGACGCCCTGCTGCCGACCCTCGGCGGCCAGACCGCGCTCAACACCTCGATGTCGCTGTTCAAGAGCGGCGTGTTGGATAAATACAACGTCAAGATGATCGGCGCCAACGCCGACGCCATCGACAAGGGCGAGGACCGCTACCGCTTCAAGCAGGCGATGCTCAAGATCGGCCTCGACGTGCCGCAGTCCGGCGTCGCCCACACGATGGAGGAAGCCCGCACCGTGGCGGCCGAGATCGGCCGCTTCCCGCTGATCATCCGTCCCGCCTTCACCCTCGGCGGCACCGGCGGCGGCATCGCCTACAACCGCGACGAGTTCGAGGAAATCGCCTTCTCCGGCATCGACCTCTCGCCCGTGTCCGAAATCCTCATCGAGGAATCCCTGCTCGGTTGGAAGGAATTCGAGATGGAGGTGATGCGCGACCGCGCCGACAACTGCGTGGTCATCTGTTCGATCGAGAACCTCGACCCGATGGGCGTGCACACCGGCGACTCGATCACCGTCGCGCCGATCCAGACGCTCACCGACCGCGAATACCAGATCATGCGCGACGCCTCGTTCGCCGTGATCCGCGAGATCGGCGTGGAAACCGGCGGCTCGAACATCCAGTTCGCCACCGACCCGAAGACCGGCCGCATGATCGTGATCGAGATGAACCCGCGCGTCTCCCGATCCTCCGCCCTCGCCTCGAAGGCCACCGGTTTCCCGATCGCCAAGATCGCCGCCAAACTCGCCGTCGGCTACACGCTCGACGAGCTGAAGAACGACATCACCCGCGAGACGCCGGCCTCGTTCGAGCCGACGATCGACTACGTCGTCACCAAGCTGCCGCGCTTCACCTTCGAGAAATTCCCGAAGGCCAACCCGGTGCTCACCACCGCGATGAAGTCCGTCGGCGAAGCGATGTCGATCGGCCGCACCTTCAAGGAGTCGATGCAGAAGGCGCTGCGCTCGCTCGAAACCGGCCGCTGGGGTTTCGGCTTCGACGCCAAGGAGCCGCACGGCCCGTCCCGCGAGGAAATCGAGCGCAAGCTGCGCGTGCCGAACGCCGAGCGCATCTTCTGGCTCCAGACCGCCTTCGTGAACGGCTTCACGCTGGAGGAAATTTTCGATCTCACCGCGATCGACCCGTGGTTCCTCGGCCACCTGCAGGAAATCGCCCGTGAAGGCGAGAACCTCGACACGCTCGATCTGAAGCGCGCGAAGAAGCTCGGCTTCTCCGACCGCCAGATCGCCCGCGCCCGCGCCCACTCGAAGGCAATCCACGACGCCTCGATCCACGGCGAAAAGGACATGGGCCCGCTCGCCGAAGCCCGCGCCGAGCCGGAAGGCGCCGTCGCCGACGTGCCGACCGAGGACACGATCCGCGCCGAGCGCAAGGCGAAGGGTATCATCCCGACCTACCGCCTCGTCGACACCTGCGCGGCCGAGTTCGAGGCCTACACGCCCTATTTCTACTCGACCTACGGCGACGAAAACGAGGCCCGTCCGTCCGACAAGAAGAAGATCATCATCCTCGGCGGCGGTCCGAACCGCATCGGCCAGGGCATCGAGTTCGACTACTGCTGCGTCCACGCCGCCTTCGCCCTGAAGGACCTCGGCTACGAGACGATCATGGTGAACTCCAACCCGGAGACCGTCTCGACCGACTACGACACGTCCGACAAGCTGTTCTTCGAACCGCTCACGCTCGAGGACGTCCTCAACATCTGCGACCAGGAAAAGCCGGACGGCGTGATCGTGCAGTTCGGCGGGCAAACGCCGCTCAACCTCGCCGCCGACCTCAAGCGCCACGGCGTGCCGATCATCGGCACCTCGCCGGAAAACATCGAGCTCGCCGAGGACCGCAAGCACTTCTCCGCCCTGCTCGACCGCATCGGCCTGAAGCAAGCCGAAGCCGGCACCGCGACCAACGAAGCGGAAGCCGTCGCCACCGCCGAACGCATCGGCTACCCGGTCCTCGTCCGCCCGTCGTTCGTGCTCGGCGGTCGCGCGATGATGATCGTTTACTGCGAGGAGGAACTCCGCCGCTACATGCGCGAGGCCGTCACCGCCTCACCCGAGCGCCCGGTGCTCGTCGACCGCTTCCTCGACGGCGCGACCGAAGTCGACGTCGACTGCATCTCCGACGGCAAGATCGCCGTCGTCGGCGCGATCATGCAGCACATCGAGCAGGCCGGTATCCACTCCGGCGACTCCGCCTGCGTGATCCCCGCGTTCTCGCTCTCCGAGCCGATCAAGGCCGAGATCACCCGCGCAGCCAAGGACCTCGCCCGCGAGCTCAACGTCAAAGGCCTGATGAACATCCAGTTCGCCGTGAAGGATGAACAACTCTACGTCATCGAGGTCAACCCGCGCGCGTCCCGCACCGTGCCGTTCGTCTCGAAGGCGATCGGCGTGTCGCTCGCCAAGCTCGCCGCCAAGATCATGGTCGGCGCGACGCTCGAGGAACTCGGCTTCACCGAAACGATCATCCCGCCGCACTACTGCGTCAAAGAGGCCGTCTTCCCGTGGAACCGCTTCCCCGGCATCGACATCGTGCTCGGCCCGGAAATGCGCTCGACCGGCGAGGTCATGGGCATCGACGCCGACCGCGGCATGGCCTACGCCAAGTCGCAGATCAGCGCCTTCAACCCGCTGCCAACCAAAGGCAACGTCTTCCTCTCCGTCGCCGACCGCGACAAGGAACGCGCCGTCGCCATCGCCCGCGATCTGGTGGAGCTCGGCTTCGAGATCTTCTCGACCGGCGGCACCCAGGCCCGCCTCGTGCAGGAAGGCATCCCGTGCAAGCGCCTCTACAAGCTCTACGAACAGGCCCGCCCGACGGTGATCGACGCGATGAAGAACGGCGACATCCACTTCGTCATCAACACCCCGAGCAGCCACGAGTCCCGCGAGGACGAGGTGAAGATCCGCGCCGGCGCCATCGCCAACAAGATCTCCCACGCCACCAACCTCTCCGCCGCCGAGGCTTCGGTGGAAGCGATCCGCTCGCTCAAGCAACGCGAGCTCACGGTGCAAAGCATCCAGGAATACCACGCGTGAAGTAGCGCGAGCATTCCTGCTTGTGTCTTCTCTCTCCAAAGCACCCGGGCGACCGGGTGCTTTTTTCATTTCGTGCGCCCTTCCCCCGCGTCCCACCGGGACGCCTCATCACAGCCAGGGGTGAAACCCCTGGGGAGATCATCCCCGCGGAACCGGTGGTTTGTCATCATACCGCGTCCTAAAGGGACGCCTCATGCGGTTACGTGCCGATCAATCCCAAAGGTAACGCTCGTCCGGCGTGACCCCGTATTTGGCGAGCAACCCGCGATATTCGTCTTGGAACGAAAGCCGGCGATGGTGCTCCTCCTGCCGGTCGATGTAATCGGTCAGCTTCGAAAGCTGGGACTGGCCCAGCGAAAACACCCCGTAACCCGCCTGCCACTCGAACCCGGAATGCCGCATCGACCGCCGCTTCAGCCAGACATTGCTGGTTTGCTTCACCTTCTTGACGAAGTCCGCCGTGGTGAGCGTCCGGCTCAGATCGACCGCGAGGTGGACGTGGTCGGCCACGCCACCGACGCGGAAAACCTTGCAGCCGAGATCGCGGCCGACTTCCGCCATGTAGGCGAAAAGCGGTGGACGCAAAGGGCCGTCGAGCCATGGTTCGCGGTGCTTGGTGGAGAAGACGATGTGCATCAGAAGACGCGACAACGATTGAGGCATGCGCGCGGATAACATATGTCTCGATCCGCATGAAGCGTCCTTTCAGGACGCCATGCATTTCAACCGGCGTGGTCCCGGGGTTCCACCCCGGGCTTTGATGAGGCGTCCCGGCGGGACGCTGTTTCAGCTGGCCGCACGGAACTCTTCAAACCACCGAAACCAGTAAAGAGCCATCGCCTCCGCCAAAATTAGGGAGCGGTGGAAAAATGATACTCATAGTCTGTCGATGCATCCTGCCATCCCGCCCAAGATGCGGCGATGCGCTCACTTCTTCCGAAAGATCTTCGACCGGTGCTCGGCGAGGAAGGTGGCTTCAGGCAAGGCCGAGTCGGTTGGCAAGGTCAGGGGCTGCTTTTCGTAAGCTCCAAAGTTCTCAGCCACCGTCTTTTGCGGCAGGGCTACCTTCAGGCCGGGGGAGAGAAGCAACCGCAATTCCTCGTCGAAGGCGATCAGGCCTTGGTCGAAGGCCGCGTCGTGGAGACGGGAGAGGCAGAGGCCGTTGCGAACATTCAGGCGTTCGGCGGGATGGCGGCTCCATGGAAGAATGTGGGAGGCGACGAGCAATTCCCGGATCGCAAGCTGTGTGACACCGCACCTGCCGCCAAAGTTGTTCACCACGGCGTTCCGGAAGTAATCCTGTCCGCGCCTCTGCTTCACCAGCGCGGTTTTCTCGGTAACCTCGTCAAGGAAGCTCCTGCGGATCTGGAAGCCCTTGTTCGGAACAATTTCCACCGCATCGGACTCCCCGGCACCGATGAGTTTACGCATGGCTTCTTCGCTGGCCGGCGCTGCATCGTTGAGGTTTTCGTGAAACTCCTGCCACATGCTCCGGTCGAGGTTACTGGCACCCGGGAGTCCCTTGATGCCACGAAGTTTGAGGGCCGGATCGAGCGACGCCAGATTGCCGAGCTTCATCGCCAAACTGCCCGGAGTACGACCCAGCTTTTCGGCAAGCACGATGATGACCGGAGTGCGCGCATCCATCTGCCCGAAGGTGAGCTTGTGATAGAGATTCAGCGCCACAAGCAACTCGTCACGCGTCCATCGTTTGCCCGAGGCCATGGGAGAACGGTGCCAGCCAACAGCAGGAAAGCGAAGCAGCAAAGTCGCTCTCTAACCAAACCATTCGACCGATGAATGGATCGATCCACGATCTCGACCCCGCAGCCATCTTTGCCGCAGCAACCTCTCTTAGGAACGCCTGCGATGCGGCCGCGACCACCGACCGGTCCCTGAACTTAAGCGAAGCCTACCATGGCTATGACCAGCTGATGCGTGAGGTCATGCGGATCGGCGCGCTTTTCGAATCATGGGCCTGCTCGCACGTCGCGTTCGAGGAGTTGGGCGAATGCTGGCCCTATTTCCTCGAAGACCATTTTGGTGCCGCTTGCCTCGAAGTGCGGAGTGCGGAATCGATGACCGCATTCGACGAATCGGATTGTTTGAAGGTGGCCATGGAACTGCGTCTGCCCGTCCGGCTCGATGACGGGCTTCCGCTTCCATTGGACGTGCGCGCCGACCATCCCGCCTTGGCTTCGGGCTTCCGCAAACTTCGCATCCAAACCGTCCGACAAAATCGATTCAGCGAGGATTTCGAGACATTCGCGCCCGGCGATGATCCATTCGATCCGGAGTGGAGAGAGCCACGCTATGGCTTGTATGGCGTCGATGCGAATGGCTGGAGCGAGCACATCGCCGATAGGGCGACCTATTCGCTGGCCCGAAGTCTCGCGGTCAAACTCGCGCCCGGCGTCGATTTTTCCGAGCGGCCGATCGTCACGCTGGCTCCGCTCAACCGAACTACAAACCGATCAACTTTTTCAACCGCCCCTCCAGCCAGATCCTTCCCGCCTTGGTCTTCACCGCGCAGGCCCAGACAGTGACGACGTGCCAACCCATGGCGCGGAGGGCGGATTCGACGCGGCGGTCGCGGGCTTGGTTGCCGGCGATCTTGGCGGACCACCAATCGGCGCGGCTTTTCGGCAGGCGGAAGTCGGGGCAATGCTCGTGGCCGTGCCAGAAGCAGCCGTGGACGAAGACGACGGTGCGGTATTTCGGCAGGACCAGATCCGGCCGGCCGGGCAGGCTGCGGTTGAGCGGGCCGTGGACGGTGAAACGGTAGCCGGCGCGGTGCAGCAACGAGCGGACGACGCGTTCCGGGCCGGTGTCGCCGCCGCGGATGCGGGCCATCACCTCGGAGCGTTTCTCGGGCGTGAAGACGTCGGCCATGGCACCTCCGGGCAAACTCGCCGCATTCGGGCCGGCGCGCGAGTCCGGGCCGGCGCTCCGGTCACTCCGCGGACCAGGCGACGCGGAAGCCGAGGTCCGGGCGGCGCAAGGCGCGGCTTTCGACCCATTCGCGGGCGAGCGCGCCGTTGACGGGCTTGAGGTAGGAACCGCCGGCGATCACCCACAGCTTGCGGCCGAGCGGGTTGGCCGGGTTGGCGCTCTGGCTGGCGGTCCATTCGGCGACCGAGCCGGCCATGCCAGCGAGGCCGGCGGGCGTCTCGTCGGGCGTCTCGGCGGTGACCGGCAGCCAGTTCGACGGCTTGATGCCCTCGGGCCGGATGGCACCGGCGCTGAGGGCGGCGAACCATTCCTCCTGCGTCGGCAGGCGGCCCTGCTTCCACTCGCAGTAGGCGGCGGCGTCCCACCAGTCGACGCCGACGACGGGCGTGTCGAGCGTCACCGGATGGCCTCGCCAAGCGCCCTCCGTCTTGGCGGCGGCGTAGAGGCTGTCCCAATCGTCGGGCTGGTGGCCGGTTTTCTCATTCGGCTGCGAGACGTGGTCGAAGGTCTTTTCGCGGCGGGCGCGGGCGAGCACGGCCAGGCTGTCGAGAAACGCGGCGTACTGGCGGATGGTCACCTCGTGCGAGGCCATGTGGAACGCCGGGAGCGTCACCGTGCCGCCCGCGTACGCCGGGTGGCTGCCGGCGGCGACGAACACCCGGTCCGGGCCGGACGGCTTGAGTGGGAAAAGGCGGTTTCCAAACTGCGGCTGCCGCAGCATGACGACGCCGGCCGCCAGCGCCGCGAGCACGATGACGGCGCCGCCCGCGACGAGCAGCGGGCGGGAGCGCCTCGCGGACGGGGACTTCGACGTCGTGCCCGAGGAGAGCTGCCGTTCGATCTGCCCGGCGTAGGTCAGCACTTGGCGCCACGTCAGCGGCCGCTCGAGCTCCTCGCCGCGCATCCACCGCAGCAGGGTTTGCAGGCGGCTGGCTCCGGGCTGGCCGATCGTGACCAGCGGCGGCAGCGCCGCGCCGAGGGCGGTGATGTCGCGGACGGACTCGTCCTCGCCGCGCTTGCCGGCGAGCGCGAGATTGGTCAGGCGGGTCACGCCCTGGTCGTCGAGATGGATGGCGCCGGGACCGAGCCGCGCCGCGGCGAGCCCGCGTTCTTCCAGATACAGATTGGCCTCCGCCACCCGCCGCAAGGCGTGGGCCAGCTGGAGCGAGGGCAGGGTTTCACCGGCGAGCAGGCGCTCCTCCAGCGTGCGGCCGGGCAACCGCTCGCGCGCGGAAAAGCAGCCCTGGCCGTCGGACACGGCTTCGTAGACGGACCCGATCTGCGGGTGGTCGACCGAAGCCTGCGCCCGGACGCCGGCGAGAAACGACGTCCGCGCGTCCGGGGCGTCGTCCATCAGCCGCTCGATCAGCACGCTGCGCCGCACGGAAATCTGCTCGGCCAGCCATGTCCGCGTCCGCGGCCCCTCCGCCAGCAGTTCGGTCAGCCGGTAATCGCCGAGGCGGTGGTCGTCGTGGACGTCATCCATGCGGGAAAAATAGCGCGCGGTCAGCGGTTCGGTTTGGCCGGCAGCAGCGGCGCGCCCGGGTTGAAATCGGGCGGCAGCGTGTCCTGGTTGAGGAACTCCGGCGGCAGGTCGTCCGCCTGCTGCTGCTGGGTCGACGGGCTGAGCTGCGGCTGCTGGGTTTTCGCCGCCAGATCGCGCGGCCACGCCTGCAGGTCGATCAGGTCGTTCTTGTAGGTCAGCTCGACGACCTGGCCGTAGTAGGCGCGCTCGCCGAACAAATGCGTCTGGGCGACCTCCTGCTTCGGCAGGATGTACGTGACGCGCAGGAGTTCCTCGCCGCCGGCCCAGTCGATCGCGCCGCTGACCCACTGGTAGTCGGTGCGGCAGGTCGTTTCCGACGCGGGGGCGATCTCCTTGCCGCGCAGGGTGTCGAAAAAGCGCACGGTCACGCTGAAGTCGTCGGGCGAGACCTTGGTGCCGGGCGCGGCCTGCACCGGGATGGTGACGACGACGCGCTCGCCGCCGCTGAAGTTCATGTCCTTGAAGATGCGGACGCGGCCGAGCGAGAGCTTGCCGCGCAGGTCCTCGTTCTGGCTGAAGCCGTCGCGCAGCTTCGCGGCGGCCATCTCGTAGAGCACGCCGGCGCGGCCGATGCCCATCTGGAACACCTTCTGGTAGTGCTGCGAGGCGGTGTCGAACACGCCCATCGCCTCGTGGACCTGGCCGAGCTCGAACTCGACGTTCGGCTCGTCGGGCTCCTTGGCGCTAGCTTCCTCCAGCTTGACGATGGCGTGCGCCATGTCCTCCGCGACGCGGAATTTCCGGGCCTCGGTGACGAGTTTCTCGACCACCGGATCGGCGATCGGCGGCGTGGCCAAGGGCGTCGGCGCGGGCGCGGCCGGCACCACCGGCGGTGGCGGGACGAACGGCGGCGTTTCCCGCGTCACCGGCGGCGTCGCGGGCGCAACAGGCGCGGCAACCGGCGGGCGGGCGGCAACGGACGGTTCGCCCGCGGCGGGCGGGACCACCGGTGGCACGGGGCGGACGGGTGCCGGCGCCTCGCGGACCACCTCGCGCTCGATCACCCGCGGCTCGCGGCCCTTTTCCATCCGCACGGCCAGCGCGACGGCGGCCGTCATGACCTCGCCGAAGGCCACGAGCGCGCATCCCCAGCACGCCAGCCGGAAGACCAGCGTGCGTGGAGCTTCCGGGGTGTCGGACGCGCTCTCTGCCATGAAGCGCACACACTGCGAAAGCCCCCCGGACCTGTCAATCCGCCGCCCGGCGGGGTTCCGCTTGCCAGCGCCAGCCGGGAGCCCTTTCCTCCCCCTCGTATGGCCGACCCGCAGACGCGCCCCGCCATCCGCCGCCAACCGTCGCTCGACGGGCTGACGCCGGCGGACGTCGCCGCGCGCCTGCGCCACCTCGACGGCCTGGCGTTCTTCGACACCGTCGGCAACCTGCCCGACAGCGCCGCGCTGCCGCTCTCCGTCATCGCCGCCCGCCCGGTGGAGCTGCTGGAGGGCGACCTCCATTCGCCCGCCGACCGCGGCCGCCTGCGCGCCGCGCTGGCCGCCCGTGCCTGTGCCACGCCCGACCTCGGCCTCCCGCCCGGCGGCCTCTGCGGCTGGGTCGGCTACGACGGGCGATTCGTCTTCGGCGTGTTTCCCGAAATCCTCGTCCACGTCCACGACCGCGGCGAATGGTGGGAAACCGGCGAGCTGTCCGCCGCCCTGCGGGAAACCGCGGCCGAGCCGGTGACCATCGGCCCGTTCGCCGCGGAGATGAGCCACGACGCCTACCTCGCCGCCGTCCGCCGCGCGCAGGAATGGATCGCCGCGGGCGACATCTACCAGGTGAACCTGTCCCAGCGCTTCAGCGCCCCGGTCGCCGGCGGCTCGCTGTTTCCGCTCTACGAACGCCTGCGCGAGGCCTCGCCCGCGCCGATGGCCGCCTGGCTGTCGCTGGCGGGCACCGAGGTGTTGTGCTCCTCGCCGGAAACCTTCCTCAAACTCTCCGGCCGCGGCATCGAAACCCGCCCGATCAAGGGCACCCGGCCGCGCCACGCCGAGGCCGAGGCCGACCGCCGCTCGGCCTACGAGCTGCAAACGTCCGCCAAGGAGATCGCCGAGCTGGTGATGATCACCGACCTGCTGCGCAACGATCTCGGCCAGGTCTGCGAGTTCGGCAGCGTGCGGGTCACCGAGATGCTCAAGCTGGAGACGCTCGAACAAGTCCACCACCTCGTCTCGACCGTCACCGGCACGCTGCGCGAGGGCGTCGACGCGCTCGACGCGCTGGCCGCCTGCCACCCCGGCGGCAGCATCACCGGCGCGCCGAAGAAGCGGGCGATGGAGATCATCGAGGCGCTGGAGACCCGACCGCGCGGGATCTACTGCGGCGCGATCGGCTGGCTCGGCTTCAATGGCGAAAGCCAGTTCAACATCGCCATCCGCACCCTCGTCCGCCGCGGCGGCACACTCAGCTACGACGTCGGCGGCGGCATCGTCGCCGACTCCGACCCCGAGCTGGAATACCAGGAAACCCTGCACAAGGCCGCCGGCATCCGCCTGGCGATCGAGCGCTGGCAGGCGCAAGCCTGAGGGGCCAGGGGTTAGGGGTCAGAGGAAGAAGACGCGAGCGAATCGAGAAATTCGGGCGACGCGCCCTTGAGCCAGAATTCGCCGTCGCGGTGGCGGACCGCTCGCAGCGGGAAGCGATGGTAATAGTAGTTCGACGCGAACACTCCGCCCATGAACAACAGGGCGGCCAACCCATCCCGCCAGCCTCCTTCCGGCTGGAGCAAAAGAATGCCGGCAATGCCCGCAAGGCCGGCCACGATTTGCCCGATGAGCCTCCGACTCCGGTCACGCCGGCAAAGGAAGTAGGTGAGTTTGACTGATTTTTGGCGGGCGATGAAGACGATCCCCAAAAGCGGGATGATGAACCGCAATGGATCTAACCACGCAGGAAGCGGCTTCCAGAACACCAACGCCAGCGCCACCCAAAGTAGCGGTTCCAGCGCTTTCACCCCCCAGGGTATCCAGGCGAGCTGCTTGTCTCTCATCCAATCGCCCGGCGGCAGGGGCTCGTTGCTCCTCACGCACCTCGCCGGCAGCACCGCGCCGGTTCTGACCACGAGGAATTCGCCGTCACGACGGAACCAGCGGGATTTCGGCGCTCGGTGATACAAAGCGGGAGCGGCGGCTGCGGACATCGCGCGGAGTTAAGCTATCCTCGCCGTCGCGGACAAGAGCTTCACTGGCCCCTGGCCCCTGGCCCCTAATCCCCGGCCCCTCGAAAGCCGACCGGACCTTCCGGCGACTTGGCGAGTCGGGGCGAGTTTGGAAACTCGCGGTCCCAGCGCCGGCCGCTTCACGGCGCTCGCTCACCGCCTCTGCCCGCGGAAGCGGTTGCGCGGGTCGTTTTCCGGCGCCTGCTGCGGGGTTGGCTGGGGCTTCGGCTCGTCGCGGTAGCGCAGGATGCCGCGCTCGCGGAGGTTGCGGATGAACGTGCGCATGTCGGTGCCGACCTCCTTGTCGTAGGCCAGCGTGCCGAGGAAGCCCTCGCTCTTCTCGGCCTTCTCGACGGCATGGCCGATCTTGTCGGCGGCGCCGCCGATCGAGGCGACCGCCTTGGGTATCTCTTTGAAGGCGGGCTTGATCTCGGTGATGGTCTTGTCGGCGTTCTCCGACGCCTTGCGGAACGCCTGGGCGGCGGAGCGGGCCTCCTGGAGGGTCGATTGCAGATCGGCGCTGGCCTTTTTCCAGTCGGCGGTGGTCGCCTCGAAATTGGCGATGGTGGCGTCGAGGCTGGTGAGGTTCTTGGCGGAGAGGATCGAGGTGTTGACCTTCTCGATGGTGTCGCCGAGGCGGCCGGTGACGGCGCGCAGGTCGTCGACGGCGGCGTCGATCTTGATGAGCGTTCCCTCGGACGACTGCATCAGGCGGCGGACGTCGCGGGTCACCTGCTCGGCGTTGTTCTGGATCGCGCTGAGGCCGGCGGGCGCGCCGCCGGCGACCATCTGGCCGGGCTGGAGGAACTCGCCGGATTTCTGCTCGGGCGGGGTGATGACGATCAGCTTGTCGCCGAGCAGCGAGGCGGAATCGATCTGGATGTTCGAGCCGGCCGGGATCCGGATGCGGTTGTCGACCGAGAGGACGACCTGCACTTTCACCGCCTCGTTGAGTTCGGGCGGCTCGGCCACCTTGCCGATGCGGGCGCCGCCCATGCGGACTTCCGAGCCCTTGATCAGGCCGGAGGCGTCGTCGAACACCACGGTGAGCGAGTAGTGGTGGCGCAGGCGGTCGCCGAAACGCCCGAACTGGATGATCAGGGCACCGAGCAGGATCAACCCGATGAACAGGAAGAGGCCGACGAGAAGTGCGGTGCGACGTTCGGAGGTGGCCATGGCGACAAGTGCGGGAGCAGCTTAACGTTGAAAATCGAAACGGGAAGCCTCACTCCCACGGCTCGCCGGAATCGCCCTCGACGAAGGCGCGCAGCTCGGGGTCCTCGGTCGCCTGCAGCTCGTCCGGCGTGCCGGTCCAGGTGACGATGCCTTCCTTGAGAAAGACGATGCGGTCGGCGATGCGGAACACGCTGCGCATCTCGTGGGTGATGACGACGTTGGTCATCCCGTGGTGGTGCTGGAGGTCTTTGATCAGGTGGTCGATCGAGTCGGCGGTGACCGGGTCGAGGCCGGCGTGCGGCTCGTCGTAAAGGACGCAGGCCGGGCGGGCGACCACGGCGCGGGCGAGGGCGACGCGCTTGCGCATGCCGCCGGAAAGGTCGGACGGCATCTTCTTTTCCTGGCCGGGCAGGCGGACGATTTCGAGCGCCTCGGCGACGAGCCGGGCGATCTCCTTTTCGTCCTTCATCCCCTGCTCGCGCAGCGGGAAGGCGACGTTCTGCGCGACGTCGAACGAGTCGAACAACGCGCCGCCCTGGAACATCATGCCGATCTTGCGGCGGACCGGCCCGAGCTGGCGCTCCTTGAGCCGGGAAATGTCCTGGCCGTCGACCTCCACGGTGCCGGCCCGCGGTTGCAGCAGGCCGGGCAAGTGCTTCAGCAGCACCGATTTGCCGCCGCCCGAGCCACCGAGCAGCACCAGCGTTTCGCCGCGGAAAACATCGAGGTCCACCCCGCGCAGCACCCGCTGGCTGCCAAAACGTTGTTCCAGCCCGCGGACGCGGATGAAGGGCTCGGTGGACATGGCCGCACGATGCACGGCGGGGCCGGAGCGCTCAACCCGCGTTTCCACGTTTCAGAAAAACGCCGCCAGTTTGGCCGGTTCGCCCGCCGTGAGCAGGACGAAGGCGGTGTCGCCCTCGCACCACGCCGCCGCCGACCACGCGCCGGATTGCGAAATCCGCGGGTGCTTCGCGCATGGCAGATCGCCCTCGATGTCGTCGCGGCGGAAGAGGATCAGGTGGACGATGCCGTCCGGGCCGAGGTCGAAGCAGACGAGCGAGCCCTTGTGGCCGTCGATCTCGAGCTCGCGGCAGCCGAGCGCGGGCACGTCGCGCAGGCCCTTCGGAATGCCGCCGCAGTCGCCGCACGGCAGGTCTCGCTGGTGCAGGTGCTCGAACAGCTCGGCGTGGTCGCGGTTCTTGTGCTCCAGCGTGAAACCCGGCGTCTCGAAGGTCCGGACGAAGCCGGCCTGCACCACGTTGACCGGCAGGCGGGAACCGACCTCCGCCAGCGCCGGGCGAACGGCGGACGGCGGGACGAACGGGCGATCGAGCGCGAAGGCGAACACGATGCCCGCCGCCGCCGCGAGCGGAGCGCCGAGGCGCAGCCACGGCAGCGGTTTCGCCTTGGCCGCGGGCAGGGCCGCGCCGCGCTCCATCGCCCGCAGGATTTCGCCGCGCAGGCCGACGGGCGGGGCGATCGATGCCAGCGCGCCGATGAATGGACCGTCGTCCGGATGTGCCCCGCCGGCCCATTCGCCCCATTCGCCGCGCTGGGCGGCCAGCCCGGCCAGGATTTCGTCGCGCAGGCCGTCCGGCACCGGCGCGGCCTGTAGCGCGCGGGCGAACGCGGCGTCGTCCGCGCGCTCGCGCGCCAGCCATTCGCCCAGCTCGCGGTCGGCCGCGGCCAGCTGTAGCGCCGCGGCGAAGTCCGGCTGCGCGGCGTCCGCGCCGTCCGGCCGGAAGCAACGGAGGATGAATCGGGCGTGTTCCTTATCCATGGCGGTGGTGGCGCAAGGCGTCGGGGTCGAGTTGCAAAATGTTCTTCGGCGCGCTGGCCGGGTCGGCCGTCATCCGCCGGCGGAGCAGGTCCTTGCCGCGGGCGATCCGCGACATCACCGTGCCGATCGGGATTTCCAAAATCTCGGCGATCTCCTTGTAGCTGTGCTGCTGCAGGTAAAAGAGCACCAAGGGCGCGCGGAACGTCTCGTCGAGCGCACCGAGCAGCTCCATCGCCCGCTGGCCGTCCAGCTGCCGCTCCGGATCGTCACCCGCCGCCGCCGGAATCCGCTCGGCCGCGTCCTCGACCGGCTCGTCCGAGTAGCGGGACGAACGCCGCGCCTGGGCGAGGAACTCGCGGTGCAGCGTGGTGAACAGCCAGGTTTTCGCCTTCGAGCGGTCGCGCAGCTGGCCGTTCTTCTCCGCCCAGATGCAGAACGTCTCCTGCACGAGATCCGCCGCGCGGTCCGCGTCGCGCGTCAACGACAGCGCGAAGCGGTACAGCGCCTGGTAATAGGCATCCACCAATTCCTGGAACTCGCTCATCGGCAGGGGTTCGATGGCGGAAGCGTGGCGTTTATTCCCGGAAAAATCCACCGGCATCGCCTCCGCCGGTGGGAAACGGCGCGGATTCCGGGCACGGGAGGCTTGCTCATGAAGATGTAACGAGACTAAGTTTTCCGGGTGCATTCCCCCGGCATGTTTTATCTCCTGCTCGCCGTTAGCCTGACGGCGGCGGCATGCCAGAGGAAAGGTGACGCGATCGCCTCCGACCCGGAGTGGATCCGGATGGAGGGCGACCGGATCGAGCGGCAACACCGGCTGGAACTGCTCCAACTGCGGGCCGCCCGCATCGAGAACGGCCATCTTTCCAACACCTCCATCGGCACCGAGCTCGAGTCCGGACGTGCCTGCCTCGCGACCCTGCGGCAAACGCGTGACGAGCTGAGACAGGACATCGCCGGCCTGGAGCAGCGGAACGAAGCCCTGCGCCAGCAGGGGCTGCGCGCCGCACGGGCGAGCGCCGCGGGACGGCGCCTGCCCGAACTCAAGCTGGCTTCCGGCCGGGTCTTTCGAGACGTCACGATCGTCCGCGTCTCGGAAATCGGCCTCGAAATCCGCCATGCGAGCGGCGTCGCCCGCATCGGCGACGGAGAGCTGAGCCTCGCCCAGCGCGAGGAGTTCGGCATCGATCCGGAACTCGCCGCGACCGCCGCCGCCCGGGAACAGGCCGACGCAAGGAGCTACGAGGCCCACATCGACCGGCAGCTGGCGGCCAAAGCCGCGCTTGAACGAAAAGCGACCCGGCCAGCGCCCCCTCGCGAGGACGCGCTTGCGGCCGCCGCGGCGCGCGTCGCTTCCACCGAGATCCCGGTCTCGCCGCTGCACGAAACTCCGCGCTACTTCGGCGGAGTCCGGTCCAGTTACTACAGGACCCGGACCGTTTACTACGACTATCCCGTCTACCGGACCACCACCTACGGGACGATCTGGCAGCCGCCCGTCTCCAATCCGACCCGCCCGGAACCGCCCTGCCCGCGGCCTTCGTCCCCCGATTCCCCTTCCGATCCATGAACTTACGCTCCGCCTGTCATTGGTTGCCGCTTCTCGCGCTGACGCTCGGCTCCTGCCGGGAAAACCCCGAACTCGTCCGTAAACGCGAGGAGCAACGCAGCGAAATCAAGCGCCTCGAAGGTGAAATCGCACTCATCCAGGAAAAGATGAAAGATTTCCCAGCCAGCCTCGACACGGATGTCGCGAACGCCCGCAAGACGCTCGACAGCCAGAGCGCGGAAATCGCCCGTCTCGAGCAGGAGATCCCGGCGCTGGAAGATCGCAAACGCGCGCTGGAAAAAGAATTCGCCAGCTACCGGGCGAAGTACCGAGTGAAAACCGACTAACCGACCACCACCATGGGAACGTTTGATGAAATGATGTCCAGCGCTCGCGGCCCCGGCGTGATCGGCACGCTGATGGCTTTGCTCGTGCTCGTCGGTTTTGGCGCGCTCTATTTCTTCGTCTTCGACGAAAGCATGCAGGGCGGCCCCAAATCCATCGAGTCCGTCATCCGCAACCAAGCCAGGGAAATCGACTCGCTCAACGGCCAGGTCGAGCCGGGGCAGAAAACCCTGGAACACGCGCAAAGCGCGGCCAAGGAATACGCCACCCTGCAGCGTCGCGTCGCCACGACCAAGTCGAGCTTGGACGGCCTGAAGGCTTCGAAGGAAACCCTTGGCAACGGCATCGACACCCTGCAGCGGGATTTCGAAGCGTATCGCGACCGCTACCGCACCCAGGTGCGAGGCGGTGCGGCGGGCACGCAGTACGCGGAGTTGATCACCAGCTCGGGCAAAACCTACCGGAAGGTCGTCGTGAAGAAAGTCGACGCCGTCGGCATGAACTTCCTGCACGAAAACGGAACCGGGCGTGCGGATTTTGACGATCTGCCGGAGGAGGTGCAGGATTACTTCCAGTACGATCCAAAGCAAAAGGAAGAGGCGAAGCGACAGGAAGCCGCCGCCCACAAGCAACTGGAGCAGCAAGTGGTCGTCGCCCAGGCCGGCTACTCCAAGCAACAGCAGGAGCAGGCGGCGCGCGACAAGGAGGCCCTGTACCAGAAAAACACCGCCGAAATCCAATCGCTGCAATCGCTGGTCGTCCAGCTCGAGGGCCAAATCAGCAGCGAACTGCGCAACATGGAGAACGAAAGGCGATCGGTGCAGACCCACGGCGGGGTGTTCAACGCCGCCATGTATCAAACCCGCCTTTCCAACCTTCGCTCCCGCAAGGCGCAGGCGACCCAGCAAATCGCCGACCTGATGCGGGCCATCGGCGGCTGATCCATGGCGGGAGAATCCGGCACTGGCACGATCCTGTTCGGACTGTGCGCGCTCGTCCTTTCCGGTGTCGGGCTTTCGTCGTTGGTCCACCACCGCGCCGAATTCTTCGCGGCGAAGCAAGGCGCGCGACAGGAGTCGGTCGACAGCGAAGACCGCCGCTTGGCGCTTCTCTCCCGCAAACAGCGGCTGCAGGATGAATTCGACGCACTCAGCTCTCAGGCAGAAACTTTTCGAGAGCTCCATCGTCGCGCGAGGGACAACGCCGTGCGGGTGGCCGGGTTGCGCGGACGCTCCGACGAACTGGAGCACGCCTGCGGCCAGTTGACCCGGGAATTCGCCGACTATCGCGCCCGCTCCCGCAACCAGACATGGCGGCGCGCCGCGGGCGAACGCGTCGGCACGCTGGCGCTGCCGAACGGCCGGCAGTTCACCGGCGTGACGATCGTCCGCATCACCGAACAGGGCATGGAAATCAGCCATGACGACGGGCGCGCGCGTCTTCCACGCACCGCCCTGGGTCCCGCATGGCAGGAACGCTTCCAATGGCAGGACCAACCTGAGGCCGGAACCGGTCCGCGCTGACCGGTGGACAGCCGCCCGGCGGACGGCTATGGTCCCCGCAAGTGACGCTGCGTGAACTCGGATGGACGGATTTTTTTGAGCAAGCCTTCGCCCCCTACCGGGCGAAAGGCTGGGTGCCCGCGCGCCTGATCCGCGAGACGCCGATCAATTTCAGCGCGTTCCTGGCGGACGATGAGAATGAGGAGGAGGCCGAGGAACTCGAAGAGATCGACCTCGTGCTCTCCGGCAAGGTCTGGCACGAGGCGACCAGCGACGCGGAATTGCCCGCCGTGGGCGACTGGGTCGCGGTCGAGCTCGGCGGCGAGAACGAGGACCACGTGATCCGCGCGCGGTTGCCCCGCCGCACCTGCTTTTCCCGCAAGATGCCGGGCAAGAGCTGCGAGGAGCAGGTCATCGGCGCCAACGTCGACGTGGTCGCGGTGGTCACCGACGCCGGCCCGGACTTCAACCCGCGGCGGATGGAGCGCTATTTCACGCTGATCGGCCGCAGCGGCGCGAAACCCGTCGTCCTCATCAATAAGTCCGATCTGTTTCCGAAGAAGCAGAACACCGAAGCCGCCAAGGAAATCGCCGCGCTGTGTCCGGCCGCCGACGTCCACGTCACCTGTGCGCTCAAGCGCCACGGACTGAAAGTGCTGAAGTCCTATCTCAAGGAAGGCGTGACGATGTGCGTCGTCGGTTCGAGCGGTGTCGGCAAATCGACCCTCGTCAACCAGCTCTACGGCGACGACTGGCAGTGGACCGGCGAAGTCAACGACGTGACCGGCAAAGGCCGCCACACGACGACCTCGCGCGAGCTGGTCCCCCTGCCCAAAGGCGGCATGCTGATCGACAACCCGGGGATGCGCGAGATCCAGATGTGGACCGACGAGACCACGCTGCGCGAAAGTTTCAACGACATCGAGGCGCTGGCCGAAGGCTGCAAGTTCCGCGACTGCAAGCACCAGCGCGACGCCGGCTGCGCGATCCGCGGCGCGGTCGAAGCCGGCAAGCTCGACGAAGGCCGTTACGAAAGCTTCCTGCGCCTCGACGAGGAGATCGCCGAGCTGCGCCGCCGCGCGAAAAAGCGCCAGATGTCGATCGAGCGCTGGGCGAAGCGCAACCACCGCGTCAAGGCCCGCAACCTGGCCGACCGCATCCAGCTCGAAAAAGACGAGCGCGGCGAATGGCGGTGAGTCGCGTGGTGAGCGGCCCGCTCCGCCCACGCTTCCTCTCCTCCCTCACCCCTGGACCATCGGCGGCACCGGCGGCGCGGCCGCGCGCAGCACCTCCTCGACGCTGGCCGCGCGCGTCACCTTGCGGCCGAGCATTTCCTCGTAGCGGCGGATGTAATCGGCGGCGGTCGTCTGGTGGTTGAAGCGCGCCTCGGACTCGCGCATCACGCGGGCGATCTGGCGGTCGCGGACGTCCTCCGGCTGGAGGCGGAATTTCATCGCCTGGTCCACCGCCCAGCGCAGGCCGGCGGCGTCGAACACGTTGAAAAGGAACCCGTTGCCCCGGTTCTGATCCACCTGCAGCGGCTCCACCGTGTCATGCAGGCCGCCGGTGTCGTGGGCGATCGTCAGGCTTCCGTACTTCGGCGCGGTCATCTGCGGCAGACCACAGGGCTCGAATGACGACGGCATGAAGATGAAATCGCTGGCCGCGAAACCGAGGTGGGAGAGCCCCTCGTCGAAGTCGCGCACCGCCACCCGGCTGCGGATGCCGTGCAGGTCGGCGATGCGGTGGAAGTGCGGCTGGTAGGCGCCGCTGGCCACCACCGCGACCTGCAGGCCGCAGAAGGCGTAGTCGGCGACCAGGCGGTAGAGGATTTCGGTCAGCAGCTGGCAGCCCTTCTGCACCGGATCGAGGCGGGACGGCCAGAACAGCAGCGGCGCGTCGGGATCGACCTTGAGCCCGAGCCGTTCCTGCAGCGCGATCTTGTTGGCGCGCTTGCCGGTGGCGTGGTCGTCGGCGTCGAAGTTGCGCACCAGGTATGAGTCGGTCGCCGGGTGGAGCGAGGAGTCGGGCGCGTTGAGGATTCCGCTGGCCTGGCCGGCGCCCCATTTCGCGCGGAGCTCGCCGCGGATCGCGTCCGGGATGAAGGCGTGGCTGCCGCCGACGATCTCGGACAGGAAGGTCGGGCTGACGGTGTTGACGTGGGAGGCCGCGAAGATCCCGCTGGCGAGCATGTCGACCGGATTGGAACCACGGCTTTCCTCGTAGGAATGCGGCTGCCGGCGGTAGTAGAGGTGCTGCCAGAAGTCGGCGGCATCGATCCCGCGGTCCTCGATCTGCGCCAAAGTACGATGCTCGGAGTGGATGTTGTGCACCGTGAACAGGCAGGGGATGCCGTGGCGGCGCGCCACCGCCGGGATCAGGCCTGTCATCCAGTCGTTGCAGTGGATCAGGTCCGGCCGGACCTGCGGGATCGTGTGGTTGATCACCTCGCGCTGGAAAGCGAGCGCGATGAGATGGTTCTCGCCGCCGTAGACGCTGTTGCGGTGATAGAACACGCGGTCCTCGGCGAGATGAATGCGTTGCTCGGGGAGCGAGCGGCTGACCTTCGCGTACTCATGCTCGAACACGCTGGCGACATCGAGGTGGAACATCTGCCGGTAGTTCGGCAGCGCGACGTGGACGTCGGCCCCTTGATCATAAAGCGCTTGCACCAGCGACGCGGAGACATCGGCGAGACCGCCTGCTTTGGCCGACATCCGCTGGGCTAGGTTCCCCATCCCCTCCGGCAGATAAGTGATCTCGGGTGTGACAACAAGAATGCGGGGGTGGGATTTGGGTTTCACGACGCGGAAAAGAACCCTCTCAGCCTAAAGGTTGCCTTGTCTCAGAGCAAGAACCGTCACCGTAAAATTACGGAATTCCTGGTTTTTCGCCGCGGATCGCGCCTTGCGAGGCCGCGGCGACGGGCCGAAGCTCCGCGCATGATCCGTGCCTTGGCCGCCGCGCTCCTGCTCGCCTCCCCGCTCCACGCCCAGCTGCCGATCCCCGGCCTGAAACCGGCGGGCGCGGCTCCGGCCGCCGCCGCGCCCGCGACCCCGGAGCAAACGCGCGCCCAGCTCCAACAGCAGTTGAAGACCGCCCGCGAGCGCTTCAACCGGCTCGACGAGGCCGCCGCCAGCCGTCTGCCGGAGGGTGTCACCGCGGTCGAGCTGGCCGACCGCCGCCGCGACGCCCAGCAGGCGATCGTTTCGCTCGAACGGCAGCTCAAGATGATCGCCGCCAAACCGCAGTCCGCCGAGCTCGCCAAAAAGGCCGCGGAGGCGCGGGACACATGGACCGGCTTCAAGGAGGCGCCGCCCTACTCGGTGCTGATGGTCGACGACCTCCGCAACCAGCGCGACGTCGCGGCGGAGAAACAGGCGACCACCCGCTCCAGCCTCCAGCTGCTCGAACGTAGCCTGGAGGAATTGCGCGGCGAGGCGAGGGCCGCCGATGACGCGCAGCGGCTGGCCGCGACGCGCGACCTGAAGGACCCCGCCGCCGCCTGGCGGTTGGACGCCGCCGGGGAACGGGCGACCGCGATCACCGCCCGACTGGGAGCGCTGGAGACAACGCTCGACCTGCAGCGCGACGCGCTGGCCGAGGCCGACGCCAAGCTCGCCCTGATCGACCGCAAACTCCAGGAAACCGCCAGTCGCCAGGAGCTGCGCGACGAGGATCTCGAAAAAGTCCGCGCCACCTCGCAGGGCCGGGAAAGCGCCGGACGCAAGGAAATCAAGTCCGTACAGGAACGCGCCGACGTGCTCGCCAAACTGGCGGTCAAACAAGAGGCCGAGGCCGCCGCGCCGGACGCGGGCGAAGCGGCCAAGCTGCGCTACGAAACGACGCAGGAGCTCGTCGACGCCCTGACCTCGACGATCGAATCGCTCAACCTGCTCAACCAGCTGGAAAGCGCGGTGCCCGAGGCCTACGAGCACCGCCGCGTGCTGATGACCTCGACCGACGCCAACGCGCGCGAGGACGCCTTCCTCGCCTTCAAAAAACGCCGCGAGCGGCTGCAAGCGCTGGCCGTGCTCGCCACCAACGGCATCGCCTCCGCCAATGCCGAGCTCCGCGGCCTCGAAGCCCGCGCCGCCAACCTGCCCGCTGGCGACCCGCAGCTCGCCGCGCTGAACGACCTGCGCGCCGTCCTGTGGGACCAGCTCAACACGACGCAGCGTCTCGCCCAGACCGTCGACCTGCACCAGAGCCAACTCGGCCATTGGCTCGACGATTTCGACGTGTTCCAAGCGAAGCGCTCGCTCGGCCAACGTTTCAGCGATGGATTGAAAACCGCCTGGCGCAAAGTCGTAGCCGTCTGGAACACCGGCATTTGGGATTACGACGGTCCGCATGGCAAAGGCGTCATCACGCTCGGCACGCTGATCCGGGCGTTCCTGCTGTTCACCTTCGGCTACTGGATCGCCTCGCGTTTCACCCACCGGATGCAGCGTTACGCGGTCTCCCACCGCCACATCGCCCAAGCCCAGGCGCACACGATTCGCCGTTGGTCGATGGTGCTGCTCTCCTTCCTGCTCGCGCTCGCCACCCTGCGCGTCCTGGAAATCCCATTGACGCTCTTCGCCTTCTTCGGCGGTGCGCTCGCCATCGGCATCGGTTTCGGCACCCAGACGCTGATCAAGAATTTCATCAGCGGCATCATCGTCCTGTTCGAGCGCAACATCCGCGTCGGCGACATTCTGGATATCGGCGGCGTGGTCGGCACCGTCACCGAGATCAACACCCGCTCGTCGATCCTCCGCAGCGGCGATGGCGTGGAAACGCTGATTCCGAACTCCGTTTTCCTCGAAAACAAGATCACCAACTGGACCCACAGCAACCGCCGCCTGCGCCGCACCGTCCGGGTCGGAGTCGCCTACGATTCCCCGATCCAAACGGTGGTGGAAGTCCTCGTGGAATGCGCCAAGCGCCACGGACTGGTGCTCGACGAGCCGGAACCCATGGCGCTGCTGGAAGACTTCGGGCCCACCGCGCTCGTGTTCGCCCTGAATTTCTGGGTCGAACTCGGCGAGAAAACCAACGCCGCCCTGGTCGCCAGCGACCTGCGTTACATGATCGCCAAGCGCTTCGGCGAAACCGGCATCGTCATCCCCTCGCCCGGCAGCGACATGCGGCTCGTCACCGAGGCGCCGCTGAAAGTGAGCGTGGAGCGGAGCAGGGAAAGCGATGGGTGAAATGCCCCGCCGCTTTCACCCCCGTCTTATGGAATCCGGAAGATCTTGCCGTTGGACGGGTCCTTGGCGAGCTGGCCGGACTTGAAGCCGACGACGTCGATGACGTTGTACGGCGCGTACGGACTGAGCACCTGGTTCGGATTGCTGGTGCGCTCGGCCACCGGGTACTCGGTCCGCTTCGGCGCGGGGGCCGGAGCGGATGGCGCGGACGGGCCCGGCGCCGGCGGACCGGCCTGCTCGGGAGCGGGTGCCTCGTCGTAACGCGCGCCGTCGTCGTAGGTGGCGCCACCGTCATAGCCGTCCCCGCGGTACGCACCGGGCGCGGCCCCGTAGGGCGTGGGGTGGCGATATGGCGGCGGCTCAGGCGGAAAGCAGGAGGCCAGCGACAGGGCGCCGAGAGCGGCGGCGGACGAGAGGCGGACGTTCATGGGATGGTTGAAGTCAACATGGCGCGGGTCCGCGCGTCAGCAAGCGTTTCGACAGGATGGCGAGCTTGCGCGCGGTGGAGATCCGGTAGCGTTTGTCGAACACCTTGAAGCCGTCGGCGCGCATTTTCGCCAGTACGGCGTGGTAGATCTCGCCCATGATCCGGGCGGGCAGGAGCGCGGCACGGTCCTCGTCGGTCAGCGCCTCGTCGGCCTCGCGGTAGAATGCCTCCGCCCGCTCCGCCTGCTCGCGCATCATCGCGAGGAAGCGCTCGTCGTAAACCCGCGCGGCGAGGTCCGCCTCGGAGTAGCCGTGGCGGGCGAGGTCGTCCAACGGCAGGTAGATCCGGCCGCCGTTTTCCAGATCCTCGCCGACGTCGCGGAGGATGTTGGTCAGCTGGAGCGCGTGGCCCAGCGCCACGGCGTAGCGTTCGGACTCGGGGACGCGGCAGCCGAAGATGCGGATCGACACCAGGCCGACCGCGCAGGCGACCTTCCAAGTGTAAACGGAAAGCTCATCCCAGGTGCGGAACCGCTGCGGGCGGCAATCCATCCGGCAGCCGTCGATGATGGCGACCAGCAGGCCGTTGGGCAGCCCGCGGCGATCACGCAGCTCAACGACCTCGCGCTGGAAATCGTCCGGCGCGTCGAAGCCGTGGACCAGCCCGTCGCTCCATGCCGCCAGCGCCGCCTCGCGCTCGGCCGGCGGCTGGGACTCGTCGTCGGCCAGGTCGTCGATCACCCGGCAGAAGGCGTAGAAGACGACCATGTCGTCGCGCCGTTCCTTCGGCAGGATGCCGAGGGCGAAGGCGAGGTTCGATTTCGCCCGGCGGGTGATTTCGGAAGCGGTGGACATGCTCAGTGAATGAAGCCCCAGTGACCGGTGGTGACGGGCCAGAGCGAGAACAAGGCGGGGCCGACGAGGTTGAACTCCTTCACACTACCCCAGTAGCGCGAATCGAGCGAATTGCCGCTGTTGTCGCCCAGCGCGGCGTATTCGCGCAAGCCGTAGGGTGCCTGGGCGCGCAGATCGAGGTGTTCGCCCGGTTTGGTCAACAGCGCGCCGCGCTTCGACCCGCCCAGATCGGCGAAGGCATAACCGGTCGTGACGCCAGAGCCCGAAGTCTGGCGAGTCAGCGGCAGGTCGTAAACATGGGCGATGCCCGGCTCGCGAGCGATCTTCCCGTCGACCAGCAGGTGCGGCGGGGAAATCGAGAGGGAGTCGCCCGGCAGGCCGCACAGGCGCTTGATGTAGTGCGTGCTGTCGGACTGGTCGCCACCGGCCTGGCGGGTGCCCTCGATGCCGCGGGTGTCGAACACGAACACCTCGCCGCGCGCGGGGCGGCGGAAATGGTAGGAAAAGCGGTCGACCAGCACCAGGTCGCCGGAATCGATCATGCCCTCGCATAGCACGGTACCGGCCGGGATGAGCCCGCCGTTGAGCGCCGCTCTTTCCAGCACCTGCGACAGTCCGAGCTGGTAGATCTGGCTGGCGGGCGCGGGCATCCGCACGATCTCGCCGTCCGCGAAGTGCAGCTCCGAGCGGCTGAAGAAGTGCAAAAACTGCGTATCCCGCAGGTCCGTCATTTTCTCACCGCGGAGCGTCACGCCGATGCGGACGTGGCGGTCGCGGTCGTTGACGACCTTCACATACTGGCGGCCGCGCAGCGCCATCTCGGCCACGCGCTGCGGCAGCGCCGGCCAGTTCTTCTCCTCGACGCGGGTGCCGATGATGCCGTTGAGCGTCGGCTGCATCGAGCCGGTCGGGATGCGGAACGGCTGGAGGAAATACGCGCGCAGGCCGAGGGCGATGACGACGGCGACGAACATCACCTCGACGTTCTCCTCAAGCCAGGTCGGCGGCTTCACCCGCAGCGAGTTCTCGCAGGTCGCGCGGAGTTGCTTGGACGCCTCGTCGGTCTTCGCGCGGTCGCCGGATTTCACCGCGGCGAGCAGGTCGTCGCGGCGGGATTCGATTTCCGCCACGCGGTCCGGCTTCAGCAGGTCGCGCTTGTAGTGGACGAACTTGCGCGCGCCTTTGGCGAGCAGCTTGGCCTCCTTCTTCCACTGCGGCGTGAAAAACATGGCCGGAGTGTCGCGGCCGCGGCGGGCGGGTGCAAGCGCGGGAATCGCCCGCGGCGGACGCGACGGCCGACCGCCCCTCACCCGCGCCAATTGACGGCGCGGATGCCTGGTAGGGCGGACAGCGCGCGGACCAGCTCCTGCGGCAGCCCCAGCGTGCCCTTGCGCCGGAATTTCACCTCGAATCGGACCTTCCGAGTGTCCACGTCGAGATCCTCCCGCCAGTCGAGGTGCTTGATTTTCAATCCGTGGCGCTCGATGACCGCGCCGAGCTCGTCCAACGACGCGGCGGCCAGCGAACCGACGACCGTCACCTCGCCGAAACGGTCGTGGTGGATCCGCGACTCGAAGCGCGGCACCCACCACAGGGTCACCAGTGCGAGCAGGGTGACGAGCAGCCCGGCACCGTGCACTCCAGCGCCGAAGCACAGCCCGACGACGGTGGCAAACCACAGGGCGGCGGCGGTGGTCACACCACGCGTGATGTCGCGGCGCAGGTGCACGATCACCCCCGCCCCGAGAAAGCCCATGCCGGAAAGCAGACCCGCGCCTAACCGCAGCGGGTCCGGGTGCCACGTGGCGCCCGCCTCGCGGAAGCTCGCCCGGTAGTAGTGCTCGGACACGACCATCGCCAGGCAGGCGGCCAGCGTCAGCAGCAGCGTGGTGCGCAGACCGGCCGCGCGACCGCGCCGCTCGCGTTCGACGCCGAGCACCGCGCCGGCGACGAAGGATAGCCCGACCCGCCAGAGCAGGTCCGGCGCGAGGCCGTCGAGCAGGGATGCCGGGAACATGTGCTGTCATTCCAGCACAAGCCGTGGCGACGGTCCAGTTTCCGCTCGTTCTCAGGGCCGCCCTTTTCGGTTGCACGGCGAGGACCGCCCGTGTTTGCTTCCGCCGCTGTCAGGGGCCGTGGAGGTCCGGCAGGCGAACCCCGCCAGGCCTTGATCGGAGCAACGGTAGTTTGTCCGGGCTTGCCGCGGATTCCCTGGCAGCGCTTTTTTACCTTCCCGACCGCAGCGCGACGCCCAGAGGCGAGGGCGAAAGGTCGTCGGCCGCCGCCCCGCGCAACGCCCGCACGGTGGCCGCGGGGTCCAGCCGGTTGAGCGGCTGCTGGCAGTAGCCGCCGCCGATGTCGACGCCGTCACCGCGGCGGATTTCAAAGTGGAGATGCGCCGGATACACCCCGTGGGCGGTGCCGACGGTGGCGATCCGCCAGCCGCGGGCGACCCATTCGCCCGGCATGACGTCGATGCGGTCGAGGTGGGCGTACATCGATTGCAAGCATTCGCCCGCCGCCGTCCGGTGGTTGAGGATCACGATATTGCCCCAGCCGGGCGACGGGTCGCCGGCGTATACCACAAGGCCGTCGGCGGTGGCGAAGACCGGGTCCCCGAGGTCGGTGTTCATCCCGCCGATGCCGTTCAGGTCGTCGCCGGTGTGGTGGCCGCCGCGCCGCTCGTTCATTTCCCAGAACGGCTGGGCGTTGTAGACCAACGCCGAGCTTTCGCCGCCGAGCGGCGGGTCGAAACGCGTCGCCACCGGCGTGCGCGCCAGCTGCCACGGGGTGAGCGCGCGCAGCCGCAGGTCGGGAGACTTGCCGTCCGCCGGCATCGCAAGCGGTGCGGCGGCCGCCTGCGGGCCGGAGAAACGGATCCGCTGCGGTCCGTCGTGGGTCACCCGCCACCACGCCGCGGCCACCATCCCGACGCCGCAAAGCAGGGCGGCGGGGAACAGCAGGTTGGCGGTGCGCGGGCTCACGGCGGGAGAAGGCGGGCGTTCAGAAATCGAGATAGATCTCGGTGCGGCGGTTGGCGCGGCGGCC